>Ga0209407_1000063_pt1 | contig 143735 bp, 137 predicted proteins | sample AD_JPNHG3_MetaG_FD_184410 | JGI IMG/M metagenome (GOLD analysis project Ga0209407, IMG submission 184410) | Active sludge microbial communities of municipal wastewater-treating anaerobic digesters from Japan - AD_JPNHG3_MetaG (SPAdes) (version 2) | ecosystem: Engineered > Bioreactor >... | reverse complement strand
GCGCGTTTAAGTTGTCTATATCTTTGTCTGCCAAGCACTTAGTGTGATTCTTTACATATTCAGCAATGCCCCTTAATTGCAACTCTTCTGGTTTTTGGAATCGGAAATATCCATTTTTTTGGAAAAAATCAGTATCCCACTTATACACAACCGTAGAATAAGTTTTATCAGCCATTAAATAATATCCACAATTAACTGGTTGATTTGCATATAATAGTTTATAAAATTGCTCTGTATTAAATATTATATCCAGGGAATTTCCCGTGGAAACTTTGTATTATTCTGTGCGCTAGCAATTGTTTTTCGCGGCGGTACAAATCCATATGTGGTATTTGCAACCAAGGTTACTACAAAAAATACAAATGCTGGTGACTTGACTGGGCTTGTAGTAACATGGAATCTTTATTCTGCAACTTCTGGGACTAGTTTATATAATGGCACATTGACTGGATGGTCTGGCGTAAGTAGTACAAAGCTTATTAGAGACGGTATTAGCCTTACATTGTCTATTGGTAGCACAGATGTGCTAACTGCTACAAATCCAGTTTTGTGGTTGAGAGAATACACAAATACACTTGTTGATGGTGTCGATTTTGTCCCACAGATGGCAAGATGTATAGGCACAAGTGTTGTAGTTGGATTGACATCCACAAGCCCAAATCAATTTATTTCGGGAACAGATTATGATTTAGCCCAAAGAGTTGATTACTATACTGGTATTTATCGACCAAGAGAAGATTGGGGCGGCGCTGGGAATGCACAGGGAATATGCTGGAAAACAAGCGGCAATCCAATTGGCGTAGGAAGCACATATTGGATTGTTGATGCAATATATTATGGACCATATGCAAAAATATATACTAGTGTATATAATAATTCTAACATTGGTTGGTGTTGTGGATTTTGCCCATCAAGCTTTTATGATGTTAATACTGGATATGCCCAATATGCATGTTATTCGTCTTCTACAAATGGAATTAGTTTTAGTGTAAATTCGGCAGATTGTACTGCTGTAAGTAATAGAATTTTTTCAATATACAATCCTTCTAGCAGTATTTTTATTAATTACTGGATATCAATAAAGCCAGATTGTATAATTTTGATTACAAAAGGCGATCCGGCGAATAATGGCGTAGTATACTTGTCAACTTTACAAAAATATAATTCATTGGTGCCAGACATAGATTTTATGCCATGGTTATATTGTTGTTCATATAATTATTCGCCACGAGATGTTTGGGAGAAATCGTTATTCACACATGTGTATCCGTATTGGGGCAACGCATCAAGTGTTACGAGAACAAATGCTCAACCTTTATATTGGTCTACGACGGGTAACTTAATAACAGATAGCGCTACAAGCATTGGTAGTATTGGAATAAATCCAAACAAATTAGATAATAAATGGTATCTTTATACAAAATACCTTTTAAATGCAGGATGGCAATTAAACCCATCAACCAAACTATGGATGGAAGGATCAAGTAACGCTTTGTCTGCTTTTAGATCTGTTATTAGAAATTTCTATAATATAGCAAATAATAATTTTTCTTCATTTGATGAGTTAGTAGATATAGGTAATACATATTTATTGGTTGTTGATAACAATAGCAATTCTTACGCAATTTTGGAGCAATAAAATGTGGTTGGTTGGTTCAACAGATGTAGATAATTTTTGCTCAGATATATACAATTTATTAACTGGTGTAACTACAGCCAGTAATAGAGGTAGCGGGCAAACAGGCAACGGAGCCATGGCTGGTGCTGATGCATGGGAGGCTGTAGATGAACAAGCATATATTATACGTTCTCCCGCTTCATATCCAGACACGCCATTCAGATTACCTATCTATTGTTGGAGAGGAATGCCAAGATTTGCTTCAAGCGTGGCAGCATCTCCAAATAATGATGCAAACTATGACTACCAAAAAGGACGACCTACTTTTATTGGCACATATGTTGGTGCTACCGAACGGGTATTTTTTTATTGTTATGTAACAACAAAAAACACAACTGCCGGTGATTTGACTGGACTGGTAGTAACATGGTATTTATATTCTGCAACGCAAGCAGATACGAGCATTGCCAATGGCACTCTAAGCGGGTGGTCTGGTAACACTGGAATAAAATCATTAAGAGATGGCATTAGTTTAAGTTTAACATTACAGCCAACGGATGTTTTAACTGCCACGAATAAGGTTTTGTGGTTAAGAGGATATTCTACTACTTCTCCACAAGGTGTTGATTTTATACCAGAATTCATATCAGCGACTGGCGCTGGAGTAACAATAGGAATTACTTCTACTGATATAAACAGATTTGTTTTAAATACAGATTATAAAATTGTAGAAGAAATCGATGTTGCGGGTGTAAATGTCAACCGATTACCGGCGGAACAATATGGATGGGGCGGACCAGGTATTCTTATTGGCATAGAGTGGCAAGATGGCGCAAATCCGGTTGGTGTTGGTAGTACATATTGGGTAATAGGTGCGGATTTGTATGGTACGTATGCGAAAATTGCTACGGCCGCGATTAGTTACGGTTCTCGTTTTTTTGCAGGATTATTGCCAATGTGTGGATTTGATACTTCTAGAAAAACAATGTCTGGCGTAATGACTTTTGGCGGTAACAATTTGTTAAATGGATATACAAATTATGGGATGCATTCACCAGTTGGGCATTTATTATTTAATACGGTTTCGCCTGCCGGAAATTTATATATTAATTATTGGATATCTATTAAACCAACCAAAATAGTAATGGTGTTACAGGGAGATCCAGCAAATAGTGGAGCAACTATAAATTTCCACACACTTCAACGATGTAATGATTTTTATAATGGTACACAATCATATTGGCGGTGGATCAAAGCAGGGAATGGAAAATACTACTGTACATGTGGCGCAAAACAGCCCACCACTTATATGAGGGATTATAATTACTGGGGGTGCCCATCGCGTGTTAGTTTTGCTACATCTAGCGATTCTATATTGTGGGGGCATTATTTAACACCCGCAAATGAAGGTGTCATTGGTTCGACATACGGCATGAAATATTATACACAAAATCTTCTGAATCCAGATACATTTATTAACAAATGGTGTATTTATCCAATAATTGCATACGGAAGCCTTTATGGTAAAGACGAATCAAACAGTGTGTATGTATTTAATCGTAATAGCCATTTTATAGGGACAATGCAAGACATATATAGTATCTCGCCAAACAATTGGTCAAGTTTAGACGAAATATACGATGGCGTTAATACATATTTAGTTCTGTTTACTAATGTTGATCAATATAGCTTTGATATATATTATGCAATTTTGGAGAATTAAAGAATGGTAAAGAATGTACAAATTTCAATATATGATATACAAAATTCGTTTGTCTCTACATCTCCATTACCAATACGCAGATTCGCCTCCAATCCTACAGCGGTGAGAAATGTGCAAACATCAGTATATAATATACAAAATTCATTTGTTGCTACATCGGTGGTGCCAATTCGCAGAACTTTCGGTGATCCTGGATATGGCGGCATGTCTGTATCTGGTAGTATATTCCGAAGCAATATTGTTGTGCCAGCAACAAAAACGCAAGGAGATAGTACATAATGCCTAAAAAAATATATGCTTCTGTTGCTTTTATAGACTTATTTGGTGCTATACACAAACAAAACGATAACCATACAGAAGAAAATAAAAATATTACTAACGATTCTAACACACAAGAGCAAGAAAACCAAAAGGAATAAAGTATGTTTGCACCAGGACAACAATATTATACAACATTTACAACTCAAAAAGTTGACACAGGAATGAGCGTTAATGCAGATTATTTGCCAGTTGCTACTGCAATACACAATGGAGTATCTGACCCAAATTTTGCACTTACAGTAACAAATCAGTCGCTTGGGTTGTATATGGTATCGGGTACTATACCAAATACATATGTTAGAGGTGATGCGGTGCAAATATATGTGTGGGCTTCTGTCGGTGGCGTAGTTGGTAAGTCTGTTGTATCGGACTTTGTTGTCGGTGGGGCTCCAACATTTGGGCAAGTATATCCTTAACAAGTTTAATCCATACAATGCCGTTGCTCAAAGCAACATTGTTTAATTGTCGTTCATGATATTTCTATCACTTGATATTTTGGCTCTAATTGATATATTTTTTTTCTATGTAGCGAATGTGTTCTAAGATATTTTTGATTATCAAAAAAGTCTATAATTATTGCGTCTTCTTTCCCTGGGGCAGTTCTTAATATTCTCCCTATTTGCTGCATAGTTGTAACTGGGCTACCACTACTGCTCCCCAGTATCAATGTTGAAATTAACGGGGCGTCTATGCCTGTGTTTGCCCATGAGGTTGCTATTAATATTATATCGTTGGCTTCTACCCTGTTAAGCATACGCCTGCGATAATCCAAATCCTCGTCAGTGGGCATTAAGTCTTCTTCGTCTTTGTGCGACTTGGCAGAACCAGGAACAAATATCGCATCTTCTATCATGTTTTCTAGTGTTTCCCCATGCTCAATTAAATCAACCAAAATCAATGTTGGTCTACCCATTTTATGAAATGTTTCGGCATATTGTTTAATCATATTGTTCCTAATATCGGAATGTACAATACATTCTTTGTATATATCCATATATTTTTTTGAAATTGTTACTCCGTTTTCTTCATATGTTGTAGGAACATTATTTTTGTATTTTACAATAAATATTTTTGGCTGTACCAAGTATCCGAGCTCTATGAGGTCAGATGCGCTGATTTTGTAAAATATTCTTCCAAGCGCTCCTTCCATTCTAATTTCTTGATTGTCTGTCCTAAATGGCGTAGCGCTTACTCCAAATTTATAATATGCATTTTTTGCTCTCATGCTTATTTTTTCAATAATAACTGCCGCTATATGCGTTTCATCAACTATTAAACAATTTGTATTTTCAATTAGCTCTCTTATTTCTTTTTTGTTGTTTAATGCTTCTATACGTGACATATATGCATTTTTCGCTTTTATCAATGCATTCTTTTCTTTTCTTATAGCTTTATTAAAATCTTTTGTAGTATTGCATATATTGTTTAAATATTTTGCCTTGCGATCATATAATATTTGTTTAGAATTATATTCATTCTCAAGTTGTTTGGTGGGCTTTCGGATTCGTTCCCCAACAAATTCGCTTTGGACAATCTGATTTTTTTTAGCATCAAATTTTTCATTATATGATGCGAGCGCAGATTGATAAGTAATTATATTAATCCCGTCTTTTTCTATTTCACATATTCCGTCGCCGATCATTCCTATTTTCATGGTGCTGCCATTATTGCGCAGATATTTAGTAAATTCTCGGTGAGTTTGCTTCAGCAATTCTCTAGACGGTACTACAAACAGATATGGACCGCTATTGATTTCTGCTATTAATTTAATAGCAATAAATGTTTTCCCAGCACCAGTACCAGCAGATATAATCCCCCTTGTTTTCTTTAGCGCTTCTTTGACTGCCTGTTCTTGATAAAATCTTAATTGTTTGCCGTTTTCTTCAAACGCGCACGATAGTTGTAAATTTTTAGGCTTTTTGATACGCTTGTCGACTAATTTATATGGTATTTCGTTTTCTTGCAAGAATTGTCTAACACGATATATTAATCCACTTGGAAATGATTTGTCTTTTAGATAATATAAACTAATTCTTCCATCCCATTTACCAGTTTTGTACTTTGAAGAAAATTCAGCATTTTCTACCCGATATGACAGTTCTTTGCGCAATGCGTTGTTGATATTAGCATTTTTATAATAGTCAGGATCAAATTGACCGACGATATATGAACGAGAATTATAAATATGGATTTCTATCATTATTAATATGCGTTTATGTATTGTCTGGGATTATATCTCCAAGAGACAAAGGTGATTTAAATTTTGTTTCACAATCCATACATGTATATCTCGAAAATCCATTATCATAAATATCCGTTGATAAACAATTTGGGCAATTCAACACAGCGTATCCATCTTGATCTTCGGTGATAATCGCAAGCGGTAACTGGTTTATATCGTGTGTTTCTATAGATTCGCCTGGGTTTAGTGTATTAAAATCTTTTGGCAAATATCCAACCGCTCTTTTGCCTTCGATAGAAAGATCGTTTTCATCCATCTCACTGATAAGATTATTGATATCTCCTATATCATTTAAATCCTCGTTGTTTGTTTTGATTATTTCATCCATAAAAATACTATTAATTTTTTCGTTAGTACCATCATCATCAATATCACCACAATATATATTCGGTGTGTATTGAAAATATCTATCTATTGCCATTGCATATATATTAGCATTACATAACTCTATCTCATTGCTTATATCTATACATGACTTTGCCATTCGCGAAGCAGAAAAATATTCTACCCTCGGTGAATATCCTTGTTCTATTAAATCATTTGATAGTTCTTCTTTTGTTTCCATTACAGCCACATGATCGATAAAATAATCTTTGAGCAATTCAAGTGTATTTGGATATTTCACATTATTTAATTTCAATTTTTGATCAAATTGTATTTTGCCTCTGTCTATATTATACTTGTTTTTATTTTCGTACATATCGTCTCCTAGTGTTTGTTGTTTCTTGCTTATTCTATATATCTTAATTTGTTCTATTTTTGCAATCTACAATTACTTTTTTATCATTGCTAGAAAACTTATGATGTCATTTTAACTTATTTTTGAGTTTCTGTATGTTTTGAATTAGAAATTACTTCTCTATTCAAAGAATTTTTTAATCTACAGTCTACACAAATAATATTATCATTTTGATTGGTTTTTAAGAAATATCTATTTCATAGAGAATCTGGCAGAAGCTAGTCCGCTTTTGGAAACAGCGAATTGCCTCTGTTACATACCTATAAGCCTTTGATTTTAACACGAACTGTTATATTTCTATAGTCTTACGTTTGCCCAATCAGCACTTTAATTGTCTATAATTCTTGCAATCAATAATTTCTTTACACCTTTTTCTTTGATATTGATTGAAACATTTATGTCTCTATTGTGTATTTTACCACAATTTTCGCAAATCTATACCCCATCGTGCAATGTTAGTACTTGTTTATGTTTATTCTATAAAAAATCATGTATCATATATATATAGCAATTTGGCTATTGGAGTTACAAATGCGCAACCAAAAGTTTGTAAATAAAATTAACCACATAAGAGCACACATAGATCATTGTAACACATGTAATGAAATTTTAGATCTTATGTTAATGATATATGAGGCAAAAGATCAAGATTATTGCAATGATAATATTCCAATGCAAAATTTACGCATATGCGAAGAAATAGGTATACCTGCTTGGAAAGGTACAACAGTTCGAATTTGTGATAAGAAACAAAGAATCCAAAATTTGTTAAAACGCGAAACTTACAAGGTTCAAGACGAAAAAATTGAAGACACACTAATCGATATGGCTAATTATTCATTGTTGGCATCTATTCTGATTGAAGAACACAACAATATTGATAGAAATTTTTCAAATCAATACGTCGAATTAGCAACACTGTGTGTGCGTTTGATATGTTGCCGTAGACAGCAAACCAATATGGATATGAAAATATGGGAGCAAATCACACAACTGTGGGAGAGTATAACAGAATTTGCACGAAACACAGGCTGATAGGTAAACAAATATTATATATAGAAAACAACACATATATGGAGTATTTTCATGCCGCTTATTCCTACTAGATATATATCAAATTGGTGGTTTTTGTACGACAGATTTAATAACAAACCACTGTTGGTGAATTCATGGTCAGAAGCCCAAAATCGTAATGTCACACCACAATTGCTTATCCAAGGCGATATTGGCACAAGGGCTATGGAAATAGGTGGGTATAAATGGGTGACAAACATTCATTCTCCGGTTTTGTTAATACGCTCTGACGGCACAGCGCCTAGAAATCCTTTGCAAAACAATGGTGTGTTAACTATATTAGATAACATAGTACAAAATTTAAATATTTATCGCAACCCTGTTGCGCTTACTGATTTCATAATTGCATACAATAATGCCGCCGGCAATCAAGTCGCTGGATATTACATAATGAAAAGTGGGAAAATTGATATAAAGCCAGAAAATGTAACATGTTCAATGACATTATATTCAGATCTCCCAAATGTGTTTCAGAAAGATTATTGTATAGGTCGGGGAGGAATTCTTACCCCTCATTTTATAGGAAGAACAGCAAAGTGGTATGATACTTTTTTTAGAATATCTTGGGATAATATGTATGATCCATTGATAGTAGATACAGCGCCTGATTTTGGGTCGTTACGTAGTCTATATCAAATACAAGAAGGGGCTTTGTCAATTGATGTTAATATCGGTGAACATTATTTTGTTGGTCAAAGAAATGATTATATTTTAAATAGTTCGAGATTCTGGAGCAATGGTATTAAAACACCTATTTACCCCAAAGGCAATATTCCTATGTTTAGTATTAAGGGATATACGATTAGCGGAGATTTTACTGCGTTGGTTGAGCCAGACGACCCAATATTACAGATCAACCCAGAAATACCAAATTGTTTTTCTCCTCGGCAAGGAGTAATCGGGCTAAGCGTTGGCAATTATAACATTTCTTTAGGCAATGCCATGGTCCAGTCCGAGGTTACAAAAAACATGAATTCCGGAGATCTGGTAACAGTACATGCGCAGTTTAATGTATACGCAAATTTGACATCATTATTCGCACTAAACGGACTAGATGTAGAACCATGTCATACGCCACAGAATCCACTGTTTTAACAAAAATACACTATGAGAAGAATAACACGCAAAATAACAAAATGTAATCATAAGTCCGAACATCAACGTATTGTTGAACCAGAAGAATTACTCCCAGACGGAAGTTTGATATGCGAATTCACTATATTTGGAAACCCAGCAACAAAGAAAAATCACCAAACCGCAGTATGGACAAAGTATGGTCCGAGAATCTTACCATCCAAACAATATATAACATACATGAAAACATGCCAGAAGGTATGTGAGGACGCATGGAAAAATAAAGGCAAAAAACCAATTGATTATGGTATTGCTATAGAATTAAGGATTTATATAAAAACGTGGCAAATTGGTGATCATGTTGGATATCTACAAGCCCTTGGGGATATATTCCAGCATTATGGTATAGTAAAAGATGATAAGTGGATATATTGGACATCTTCTGAAACACATTGGTGTGGCGGCAAAGACAAAGATAACCCAAGAGTAGAAGTTAAAATAAAAAGATATAGGCATCCATATGAAACATTTCGGGATTCTAAATAATCATAACAATATGATGAAGAATGTATCGTCAACTATAATCACAATAGTTTTGTTGCTATATGGATATATAAATGCAACGGCACAAGCCATTTCGTTTAAAAACACAAACAATAGTATACAATTGTCTACATTCAATAACAAGAATTTCCAATTTCAGTATGAATTGGCGGACATAACAAATGGCGTTGGTAACAATAAATATTCACTTAATATTATAACTAATATAGCTACTTTATCTCTCAACAAATCTATAACGCCTGATATAAAATCATCCATTCAACAAATCAGCGTCATGCCAGCAAATGGCATTAAGTATGCATATACAAATAGTTTTAATTTTAATTCTAAAACAAATTTTTCAAACAATGATATAAAACATAGTTTTGAATTTAATCAAAACTCATCATTCAGCTTTTCTAGCGATATGGCGCAAAATTCAATATATACAAACAATCAATTTGTTTCTTCGCATAATACAAAAAATATATCAAGTAAATTTAATCCATCAAAACAACTCAACGCCTTATATACACAACACGAAGAACGCACTAAGACACCTTCATCTGAAAACTCAAAAAATTCAGAAAATTTTATAATAGACTGGGCTATATCGCCGTTTATGAATATCAATTATACATCTGATACAAAAAGCGATATAAATGGCAATATTATATCAAACTCTGTAGAACATGATATATTTACCTGGAATTGGAAAATTGGAGATACACATGCTGGCTTTATAAACGAATCAACAAATACAATCAAAAACAATATCTCAACCGAACAACAACATAAACTAATAACAATTGATTACCCAGGCAAAAATATCAACGTCCGTTTTAAAAACGAAGATTTAAATATATCACAATTGGGAAATACAACCCAGCAAAATATACAATCAATAGCATTCCTTATACCTTCAAAACAATATCAGATTGGTTTAAATGGATATCAAAGCAAATCAATATTAAACAATAATGTTACAAAAACTAGTTTTTATGGGATGACATTCGATTATCAATCTTCAAAAACGCTTGTTAGTCATTTGGCGTTTGATCAAGCCAATATATTAAACAACAATCAAACTATTATACAGGGACATTACTTAATTAATTTACAGTACACACCATACAATTTGTATATTAATTCTGAACATAGAACAAATTGTGCATCAAGGGATATAATTAATGATTTGTTAACGCTAAACAATACGTGGAATGGAATAAAGCTTGATTTAATGTATAGTAATGTTGATGATGGAATGCAAAATACAATTGGTACAATTACAAGATTGGCCCGTATAGAATCCAACCAAAATAATAAAAATAACTTTATAATCGAAAAGAAAACTATAAGCACAACGAATGGCACAGACAACGATACATTGCTTGTCAACGCCAATTACCAATTGTCTAATAAATCAAATGTCAATTTAAATGTTGTGAATTCATCGTCAAATGATATAAAGTCTCAAACAGATACTATTAAGTGGAATTATGAAGCTGGAAAAACAGAAAGCATAAGTGGTATGACCGTTATCAATTCCACCAACACAGATACATCTGCGGCTATCACAAACTCAATAGCAGTTAGTAATACAATACATAATAATATACAAGTAGTGGGTAGCCATTCTGTAACTAACAAAGGCGGTGATTGCGTTGCGGCACAATCAAATGTGGCTATAGCCAACCATAACCCAATGCCATTTATATTAAAAGATTCTGTGTTCGCATTCAAATACAATAGCGCTATGTACAATGGATATACTCAATCCCAATCAATCGATGGAATAATACGCGGCAGGATTGGTGGCAGTCTTATAAGCCTTGGATACAACAATATGCTTGATATCAAGGGAAACAAAAATATAATAAGATCGTTTGAGATAAGCAATACACAACCAAATTCTCATATGAATTATTCATTGTTATATCGCGCCAGAGACATAAATAATACGATATCGTTTGTTGAACAAAATCATAATATATCATTAAAATTGTCACCAAATTGTGAAATTATGTCTAATTATTCAGTTTTACCAGCAATACAAAATTCATATATAACTGCCAGAACATCCACAACAAGTGCAAAATATAGACTTAATAAATATGTTTTGTCATTCAATTATGGTAATATTCTTAATCCTATACAAAAAATAGACACATCAAGATATGCGTTGACTTTATCCGGAAACATAAACAAAAATATTCCTATTAGAGTTGGGTATGCATATGATAGAAACAACAACGAAAATATATCTGGACATACATTGTTATTTGATTATTCGCACAAATTAAATCCAGATGATATACTAAGTATAAATTTGGCATATACAATTAATGAAGGCAGAAGCCAAAATTATATAATATTAAATCTTGAAGTTAAAACAAAATGGTAAAAACTAGATATATACATCCTTCAACAGTTAAAGTCCATGGGATGAATGTGGTACGAAACATAGCCGTGGATGGTACTATAAATATTTTGTGGCATCAACCGCCTGTCCATAACTTGAGTAGTAGCTGGTGAATTTGTATAATTAGATATATGGAGGCAAAATATAAAATGAATAACGAACAAACAGGGACGCCAACCGGAAAATCGGTTACACATGAAGAATTTTTACAGCTAGAAATAGCACAATTAAGAATTGATCGTATTAAAGCAAAATTGTGGGATATAGAAAGATACGCAGAAAATATTTTAAATCAAATACAGCAACTCCAACAAGCCCAAGAAAATGATAATGGTAAGAACGCTGTGGCGCAGTTACAAAATCAATTTAATGAGATTAGAGAACGTCACAACTCTTATTCTGAAGAGCTTAATGAAGCATTGCAAGAAATGAACAAAAAATTTACTGATATAATGAGTAAATATAATATTGAAAACCAGAAAGTATTAATAGAAGAAAATGAACCGCATGAAATCAAAGTTTTATAATTTGGCATTGGTTATCGTGTTTATGTTGTTACCGACATATTCATTTCCTCAAACACGCCAACCGCTTGAATATTACACAAACAACGTGAACAAAGACTTATTCGGCATTAGACAACACAATGTTGTGAAAACAAACGAGATGCCAAAAGTCAACAACAACACAAAAACTATAAAACAGACAACAAAAAATCCATTTGGTGAATATTTATATACAGGAGTTGTTACATACGAAGATAGCATTATGTGTATAGTAGAAGATTCTAAAAATAAAGAGGGATACTTTTTACATATTGGTGATTATTTAAACGGTGGGATCGTCACCAATATTACGCCCGATACAATTACTATTTTTCTTGAAAACACATATTATATTATAAACAAAAATACTTCATATAGCTTGGTACCGCTTAATAATAATGCACAATTTTTAAGACCTTCTAATAATATTGATAATACGTCTGCCGATTCGCAACAAAGATATTATATGCCACAAATAAATCGATTTAATAATAATTTTTTGTTCAGGGTAAGGCAGTAATTCTACACTTGGCGTGCATCTGGGCTTATAATTAATGGCAAATTACTGCATCGGTGGTTCCCTCGGCGGCTTTAGTTGCGGCAGGATGTAATAATACCAATTACTACAAACTTATCGTTTTCATTTTTTGATACAAGTATGTCAACATTATGTTTTGTATGGTATTCTAATTTAATTGCATTTCTATAAGACGAAGTACGATCTGGCCATCCATACAAATCATACACATTAATAATACTATCACCAAGAGATATATCTAACCCAGATATCTTGCCAGACTTTTTACCAAAACATTGTATTTCGATAGTCATACCATCATTATTAAATATGAACTGATATGTACAATATTTGTAATTATACGTCCATCTTACGGTGTCAAATTCTGTACTAATGGAAAAAGTGTTTCCGCACTTTTCCATGACAGATTGGTATGATTCGAAAACTTTAACGTTTTGAGGACATGGAACTTTTGTGGCATATGAATTAGACGGTATTATTAGATATAGTAGAGCTAATATCGTTATTGTTATTTTGTTCATTCGTTGCCCCCTCTATTTGTTCTTGATTTTCATCAAAATTTCTATATTTGCCTACTTCATGCTCGGTTGACACCATTTGCGACAAATTATATAATTTAATTGGTGCTTTGTGCACATGATTGGCAATATTTAATATAAATTCTACATGAGAACATATAAGCTTATCCATTTGCTCTAAATATTCTTGCGATTCTTTGGTAGTGTCTGCGTGCTTAAATTTATCATATAGCACAGACATCGATTCCTTGAATTCGTTTTGTGATACAAGTATTATTTTGTCATATATAGCATCTAATACTTCTTCATAATTGTTGCATGTGCATTTTGTATAATTATCTATTTGTTGTTTGATTTCTTGTAATTTTTTGAGAATTTCCGATGATATATCTGTGCGTTTCCGTTTTTGTATCCACAACATTTTGTATCTCCTTTTAATTAATTATACACCCATATATTATGATACGGAATGAGAGCAAAACCACAAGAATTTTTAGAAGTTTACTGAAATCAACAGGTGCCACTAAAGCTTCTGCCAAACATATAAATATGCTGAAGGCTTTTAGGTATAGAATCTACCCAAATGAGAAATACCAGGTAATACAAGAAGAATACCTGTGGGCACGTCGATTCGCTTTTAATTACGGATTAAAAAAGAATATAGAATATTATCAGCAGATTCTATTATACCACACTCCAATAAGCGGATTGAAACAACATAAAAACGAACACCCTGGAAGAGATAATGCCATTTCGCAACCTGTATTCAAGAATCTGGATAACATATAGGTGATAATATATGTGGTATAGATTCATAAAAAAATCAGGCGCAGCAAATGTGCTGCGTGGGTATATGGAATTTAAAGGCACAATAAAAGATAGCGTGTCGAAATATAGTAACGTTTTTTCTGTTGAGGATTTACCATCACACCAATCAATTATAGATTTCATTTATAATAAGTCATTACCATATTTACAAAAATTATCACAATCCAATATAACCACTGCAAGGGACGAAATTATTCAATTAACAAACTTCATACATCACGTTATTGAATTATATTTACGAAACCCAAAATACAAACATTTGGTATATCAGTTATATCAATCGTTATCCAAGGCTTATGATTTTATAAAAATACTATACCCAGAGTATAATAATTTATATGTCAAAAGACTATTAATGCCAGAGTTCGCGGATAGTTCATATTGGCTAAATGATATTTTACAAATTGGATATGGAACGCTTATTGATCTAGATCAAGCAGGGGTATATATATCACCAAACATCAAATTTGCTATTTTGGCGGGGCTTGATATTAAATCAAAGCCAAGCTTAGCAAAAGATCCATTAAGGAAAAAATTTATAGAATATATATTAAATAAATATCCATTTTATCAAAAATTTTTGATTATTAATGGTAACGATAACAATATTAAAAAATTTATATACGATGCTATACGAGACCCAGACGATCTGTTTGACGAATTACAAGGCTCTCTTTTGCCATTTGAAATTAAAAGCAACATAATTACAAAACAACCTGACAAGGATAACACTATATTATCTTTGTTCCAAAATATATTTCTATATTCTGGTTTGCCATCGAATGATATAGTAGAATATATAAAAGTTGCATCTATGGCACCAAGCGATAACGCGATATACAAAACAGAAATGATATTTGCATTATTGAAGACATTGTTTTATAATACAGAAAAAAGCAATATTGTATACGAATTGTTATTTAATTACATCAAGAATAATATACCAGAAGAAAACCTAGCTGATTTATTTACTCGCTGGATTGAATATTCTTATAAATATATCTCAGAAAGTGTTATTGATAAGATAAGGCACAATGAAGTGGCAATGGGGATCATAAATAACACATTGGTTAAAACACGACCGTTAATTATTATACAAATGGGACTTGCCCCATTTGATCTGATGGTTGAATATGCTGCAAAAAATCCCAGAATAGTTGATGCAATTATTGGGCTTTCAGAAGAAGAAAAAAACAAGATTAAAAAAGCCGCTTTATCGAAGCAAACCGAATATCGCATGCAGTCAATGAAGCATGAAAATCAATTAATGATTATGGAAAAAGGAATAAAAAATCAAGACGAATTAGTTGAAGAATATCGTAAAATGCGAGAAAGGCAAAGAATATCAATCTCCGAAAGTATGAGACAAAAGGGGTATTCAGAACAACAAATACAAGATTTTATAGAAAAGCATAAGCGAGAAGATGATAAGGTAATTAAACAATCTATTGAAATGGGCATTAATCCAGACCAATTATCAAATTTTACAACATCAGTATCGCCAATGCAATATTATATTAACAATAACGAAATAATACATGATACGCTTGACAAAATTGAAGATGGCAAATATTTAACTACCGCTTTATTAATAGGGAAAGCAATGGGATTAAGCCCAGAAATTATTAAAAAGTGGGCAAGCATGATACATGTATACTGGATTAAAACACCCAATTTTGAGCAATTTTTAAACCAATCTGGAAATCCTTCCTATGATACATTGAGAGATACATCGTTCCTGGGTGGATTTACACCATTTTTCAGCCACGATGAACAACCAGAAAACAGAATGCCGTCAATAATTATAAATGAATATAAGATTATACAACAATATCAAGAAATGCCTTTATTAAAAACACTAAACGTTTCGATACAAACAAGTATAGATGCGACAATGTCACACGAAATAGGGCATGCTTTGAATTATATTGCAACTGGTGGAAAATTCTTAGATCTTACTCATGTATATCCACGAGAAAAACCTGATTTAACTCCAGAAGAAAATAAAGCTAGACATAGACAAAGAAGAAAAGAAGATGTTGGAAGAAAATATATAACTGATTACCCAGAAATTGTAGCCAGGGTATATGGTGCAATGCCAATATGGAAAAAAACAATATATGAGCGCATTCATTCGTTACGCTCCAGCGATATAATAAAGAAAGCAGTAGAAGAAGAAATGCTCGAAAATATAATGATGCATCCTGCTTATTTAACTATTGGCGGGAGATATCATCCGGTAGAAGAATATAAAAGGATGGAAAAAAGAGAACCACCATATGATATTACACCCAACCCACTAGAGGCCGCAAACAAAAGAATACAAAGAGAAACAGAGCGTGCTAGAGATATATTAAGACAGATTGCTCAAAAACATCGCAGAGATATATTATTAAATATAATTAAGCAAATTAATGGTTATAAAAAACAATTAGAAATGATTGAACATGCGAATGCTACTATTGGCAATGAAAACAAATATGAAACTGAATTTATACAATCAGAAATTAACACACTTAAAAATATGGAAAAAGAAGTATTAAATGGCGGGTATGATTATGAAATTGACTCGTCTGTCGAATCTGTTATATTTAATTTTACAATTAGAGAATTAGAAACTATGGCAAAAGTTGTTTCCGATCCTGAATGGAAACCCCCATTTACTCTAGTTGGAACCGAACCACCAGAAAATATATATGATGCATATGCGCAAGATCCCCCGATATCATATAAAGAATTACAAGAAATATCACAAATGGATAAAGAATTGTCACAGCCAGAAAAAAATAAGCCTAACGATCTTGGTCAGCCAAAGCAAATAGGAATAATTATACCACCATTTATAGTTGGTCCAAAAGAAGGCGGGAAAGGTTATAAAAAAATATTCTATGAGGATATATTACCACAATACGAAAAAACAGAAAAAACATCACCTGAAGAAAATTCTGATCAATAATAAACTTCGGATTTCTTTCTAAATTTACAAAAATGCAAAAATTATCACCGAATATAATATCAATGTCTATACAAGTATTGTCAGAAAACATAGACAATGCAAAGCGCCAACATTTTATAGAAATCTATAAAACGACTGGCGCTTTCAATGCGAATATTCAAAAAGAAATAATTGAGTTATTGAGAAAATTTATACCAGATTCTTTGCTTCCAGATGGAATATGGGATGGATGGTGGAAAGATATACTTTTGCTTTGGCTTGGTATATCTCCATCATCTATACACACAGATTATTCAAGAGGTTGTAGCCATTGTAACAACTAATCTTCTTCCTCGTCTCTAAAATCAATTCCGTATTTCTTGCCTGCTCTTTTAATTTTTGCCTCCATTGCGGCTAATTCAGACGCGGTATACATTTTTCTATTTCGTGGCATATGAATATAACTCCATGCAGCCCTTACGTGTTTTTCTGTATCAAGCGGATATTTGTAGTTTTTTGGATCTGCGTATTGGACTTTCTTCTTTGGATACCCCTTTGGAGGACTCTTGTGTCCATATTCCACCTCGCGAGACGGCAACCCGCGCTTTGACAACGTTCTTCTCATCGCGCTTTGTTGTAATGACGAGGGGGCGTTCGTGTCCCAATGATTCTGAACGCTGCGAATTTTGCCATATCCGCCACATGTAATGCAACTTTTGATGATTGGCTTACCGCCGCTATCATATTCAATAGTAAAACCTTCGCCATTACAATCTGGACACATTTTATAATCATTGCTATTTAATTTATCTTGAAATGTATCTGGAACACTATACTGTTCATCGTTTTCGGTTTTGTCTGGATCTGACTGCAAATCAGCAACTCTCATAAACACTGAATTTAATTTATCTGCAAGAGCAATTTTGCCATCTTTTTCAAGTTGACTAATAACTAAATGCAAATCTTTTAATATAGACATTACAAAATCTCCTAATTTGGTTATTATTTTGTCTGTTCGATTGTTATCTTTGTTTTACCTATATATGCCGAATCCAATATTCAATCATCTCATATAACATATTTTCAAATGTATATGAAGGCTCCCACCCAGTTGCGTTTCTTAGTTTTGTCGAATCACCTTTCAAAAATCTAAGTTCCTCTGGTCTCAAGAGCCTATCATTAATTGTTACATATTTGTCATAGTCCATGCCTAATTTAGAAAACACTATATCACAAACATCCCTTACACTGTGCACTATACCAGTAGCGCACACAAAGTCATCAGAATATGGCAATTGCATCATCATATGCATTGCTTTTGTATAATCATATGCATGGCCCCAATCGCGGCATGCATCCAAGTTCCCCAATTCGATTTTTGTGCGCTTACCTTTATATATTTCTACTGCCTCTTTGGCAATTTTATTTGTAACAAAATTTGTGCCTCTCCTCGGAGATTCGTGGTTAAATAATATACCATTTGTAATGAACATATTATATGCATTTCTGTAATTTCTGGCAACAGAATATGCAAATAATTTGGCGCATCCATATGGACTTACTGGATTCATCGGAGTTGTTTCTCTTTGATAGCCGTCAGAATCTATATTGTTGCCTATTTGTTCACTAGATGACGCTTGATATATTTTTGTATCTGGCTTTACTATTCTTGTTGCCTCAAATACATTTAACGCCCCTATGCCTGTACACTCTGCTGTATATATCGGCTGGTCATAACTAATTCGCACATGGCTTTGTGCAGCCAAATTATATATTTCGTCTGGCTGGCACCGCCCAATTACATTTGTTAACGAAGACATATCTGTCACATCGCCATACACAAGATGTATATTATCAAATATATGATCGATGCGCGTTGTTTGGGTTTCTGGCACAGAGTGTCTTCTTATTATTCCCCACACATCATATCCTATATTTAATAGATATTCGGACAAATACGATCCATCTTGTCCGGTGATTCCTGTTATCAATGCAATTTTCTTGTTCATGTTGTTCTATGATATTGAATACAAAAACCATATCCGCAAATCATTCGGCACCTCCATTACTGGCATTTACAGTTTTTACTATTTTATTCAAATCTTTAACAGACAAATGCGGATGGTTTGGGATATATAATCCATATTTGGTGACAATTTCGCTATTTGTAAGATTGTTATTCGTTATACTTGAATTAACATATTTATAAAACGGTTGTTTGTGCATAGAACCACAAATTAATGGTCGTGTTTCTATTTTATTTTCTATCAGCGATTTTATAAGTTCTTCTCTATGTTTCGTTATAATTGGATATGCAAAATTTGATACAAAACAATTTTTGTTATCTTTGGGTTTCCATTCGTTAATAATATTTTCTTGATAGTAATTATAATTATAATTTCTTGCCTTAACTACACTTTGAATTTTATCTATTTGCATTAATCCAATAAAAGCCTGCAAATCTGTAGATCTTAAATTGAATCCTGGAATATAAAATGTATATAATTCATCAAAATCAGATATATTATACTTATTTTTTAACATTAGTTTTTGAGATTTGTTGATATCTCTTGACCACCCATGACTTCTTAGCATTTTAATTACTGTGTCTAATTCGCTATCATCTGTGCACACCATTCCACCTTCTATAGTCGATATATGATGCCCATAATAAAACGAAAACACAGATGCCATCCCATATGTACCGAGCTTTTTACCATTACATAGCGATCCAACAGATTCGCACGCGTCTTCTAACAAAATTACATTATATTTGTTGCACAACAAACTTATTTTATCCATGTCTGGCACAAGTCCAAGAACGGATACCAAAATCAAACAGTCTGGATGTTCTGTTTTGAAAATGTTTTCTAATTGTTCTATATCTACAGATAAATCATCCATATTGCAATCACATAAAATAGGAACTAGTCCAAGCTGTATTGCTGGTGCTAAATCGGTGGCCCAAGACAACGATGGTATTACTATTTTTTTATTATTTAATTTGCCCAATATGTCAAGAGCATATAATGTAATTAGAATAGCAGAAGACCCAGAATTTACAAATGTAGAATATTTAATTCCTAAATAATTACTCCATTTATTTTCAAATTCAACTGTAATTTGATCTTTTGTTAATTTTGGAAATGTTTTTAGCCATTTTGCTAAATGTTTAATTTCGTTTTTTGATATAGTATTTTCTGATAATTTAATCATTTTGTGTATCCGTTAATATATTAAATACTTTCTTTATTCCATTTTGCAATGAGGTAAACTCAAAATTTGGAAAATGCGACAAGAATTTGCTCGAATCTATATCTTTTCTATATTGCCCATCTGGTTGATTATGATCAAATTTGATTTCTATATCATCTGCCTCGCATATATCAAGCGCCATGCGCGCTATCTTTTCGATAGAATAATTTTCTTTTGTTGCTATATTCATATCTTGATATATTTGTCGTTCCACGATTTTATATATAGCCCTTGCAAGATCATCTGCATACATAAATTGTCTTAGCGGTTTACCGCTTCCGAATAATGTTATAGTTTTTTTGTTGTTTTGTTTTGCATCAATTATTTTATATATAAGACTATTTAAAAAATGACTTTTCTCCGGATTATATATTTCATATTCGCTAAATAAATTACACGGGAATAAAACACACCATTCTTTATTATATTCATTTCTATATGCCTCAACATGTACAGCCATAGATCTCTTCGAATATGCATATGCTAAATTTGATTTTGTGGGCGCGCCATCGTGTAACATATTTTCTTTTATTGGGTATACATTACATTGATCTGGATACGCACAAGACGATGCAATTGCTATTACATGTTTCACTCCACAAAGGTGGGCTTGTCTCAATACAAGCGTGTTCATTAAAGTGTTTTCTTCATAAAATTCTACAGGATGCCGTATATTATCAATTATTCCACCCACTCTGGCAGCAAGATGAATAATTATATCTATATCGTTTGTGATACATTTCTCAACATCGCATTGGCGGGTAAGATCAAACTGTTTTGTGCCAATATATTGGGCTTTTGGAAAATACTTCTGTAAGTGTTTCCCAAGCATTCCTGTGCCGCCAGTAACCAATATATTATAATTATTCATATAAATGCAATTCTGGTAAAGGTACTATGAATTTTGTTCCTTGCTGCATTAATTCCTTCTCTCTATTTATAAACGAATTTATAAATTGCCATGGCAGAGCAAATAAATAATCTGGTTTCATTTTCCTCATTTCGGCTTCTGATATAATTGGTATGCCTGTTCCAACTGTATATAATCCATATTTTTCTTCGCTTCGTTCAGCTATATATGGTAATAATTCATTTGTAATACCATAATATTGTAACAATGTATTGCCTTTTGTAGAAGCACCATATCCAATTACTAATTTGTTTTGTTCTTTTTGTTTCATTAACCAATTGATTGTTTGTGTTTTCAAATTGTCAATACGATTCATAAAATCTACATATGGCTGTGCAGTTTTTAATTTTAATGTTTTTTCGTATTCTTCTATTGAATTTATTTTGTATTTGCCAATATCATATATGTATTTTGGAATATATGTATTATTATTAGACCGCTTCGTTGAATAAATTCTAAAACTTCCTCCGTTCACATCGTTTAATTCAATATCTACAATAGATATATCAGTGTGACTAAAAACCTCTTGTATAGACAGCAATGAATAATACGCCAGGTGCTCGTGGCATATATTATCAAATGCGTTTTGAATTAACATAAGTGGCATATAACTACATTGAATTATTAGCACCCCATCATCTTCTAGACAATTTGATACTTGGTTTACAAAATCAATTGGATTATAAATATCATAAAGCATTGCAATTGCTGTAATAACTTTTGCTTTTTTGTTGAATTTTTCTTTATATGTTTTTTCTGAGAAAAAATCATTTATTAAAAATATATTATTGTTTTTATATATCTCTGATTTTTCTGCGACATCAGACGGGTCTATACCAACTCTTACAATATTGTTGCCCCAGTTAGTGAGCAATGTGCCATCATTGCTAGCAATATCAATAACAACATCCCCGCTTTGCACATTCACATATTTATACGAAGATATTACTATATCTCTTAACGCTTTTCTCATTGCTTCATTAATACACGACCTATACCAATATTGTTTATACATTTTTTCTTGTGGGTATATATCATTCAGTTGTAATAAACCACATTTTTCGCATATACATAATTGCAAAGGGCTTATATCTCCGGTTAATATATCTTTTTCGCTAACAAAGTTTGACACATATTGATTACCCAAATCAATTACAGTATTTGTCGTGTTATTGTCAATTATGCAATTATGCATTTTAGTATTTTAAGTATGTATAAACAATGCCATAGATGTATTGTGATTGGTAATGTTAACTCAGTCTGCTATTTAATGCAACCATCACAATGAGAATAATATATATTTATTTTCAATAATTGTATTAAATTATAATTATCTATGTGCATTTGGCTCTTCCTATTATAATTCGCCGTTGTTCGGCTTGATATATTAATTGTCTATATATTATAATTTGTATTTTTATACCAAAATTATTTTCCAAAATTTAATTAATTATACAACTTTATATGGTAATGCAATTTGTTCATCACGACAAACATTGGAGTTTATTAATATTACCATATAAATAATAATTGAAAAACATAGAAAACTATTAAAATGTATAACCAGCCTGCAGCTTTTTTAATTTGCAAATTATATTATTAAATGAAATATCACAATCAAAACATTAATCAATATTCTATATATAGACTGCGTGGCGGTTAGTTACAGTCTCCTCCTGCCGTGGGATGATCGGTTGACAATTTTATATCTAAGTCGTTTATATCACATTTGCCCAACAATAAATCTATTTCATTTTTTATATGACTGCGTTGTTTGTTAAGTAATTGTGCTTTCCTTGCGGCCTCTGCCACTACTTGGTCATTTGATTCATGTTCTATGATTTCAACACACTTAAAAATTTTAATATTAATTATTGATAATTTATCGATAAGTTCAGAAATAGAAGTTTCCATATATATACACCATTTTATAATCTTAGCAAAAAATTCCGCCAAAACAAATACAATTATTGTACATATAATACCAATTGAAATTATTCAATTAAATATTTATTCTTAATGATATTAAACCCGTGTATGGTCTAGAAAATAGGAATTACACTACTGGCACGTGGATGTTTGCGTAATATATTTTTTATTTTTTCAAACTCATCTTCATCCACCAAATTATGGAGTTTATTATCAAAAAATATTTTTGAATATATGGCATATCTAGACATTGCTATTTTTTTATACGTATCAGGAACATTTACGTCATAATTTTCACAAAATCTTTTCCCGCTTCCAACACACTCGAAGTGAATACATTTTTCGCCTATATTGCCATAGACTGTATTTTTATTCCCATATTCGTCTGTTCCACCAAATATTTCTGATGGTATATAAAACGCCAATCCACCATTTTCTATAATATGGAAACTTATTGGATCAAAAAAGTCTATTATTGGCCTTTTGCAAAGATCTGCTCCGACACACATTTGCATTAATTGATCATAATCGAAACACTTAATTTTATCAAAGCTAAAAGCACACAGAAATGTTTGCACAACATCATTTCTGTTTCTAACATCATTACGACCATGTTTGTTGTTTCTGTAACAACGATACGGACCTATTAAATCATATTTTTCATTAATTTTTGTATATATATAATCTATACAATTGTCGAAAAATATTACATCGCTGTCAAAATGTATTATATATTTGCTATTGCTTTCAAGTATTGCGTTGGCAAAAATCGAAGCTGTTCCGAGGTGCCCATTATAATACATATCTGTGGTTTCTTTATTTACATAATGAAAAATATTATTAGAATGATATTCTATTTGTTTGGAGTCTTTTTCTGTACAGTATATATTTACTTTTTCGTCGTGAAATTTGTGAAATGTCATCAGGCACTGATTGAGTATTTCCCCGCATCCAACTGCTTCTGTAAATATATACGTATCTTTCATCAAAATACTCTTTCTATATATTGTTGTGCCAAATTATAATTATCTTTAATATATTCAATCCTGTCGTTATAATCATTTTTTGTGATATTTTTTAAAATTTTATATAGATCTTCTGTGCTATCAAATGTGATTATGCCATTTACATTAAAAAAATCTCCTATACTTGGGCATCCATAATAAATGGGTATTGTACCTGTAACAAAACAATCTATTATTTTTTCTGTAAAGTAATAGTCTCTTTTAACATTTTCAACAACAATTGAGTACTTATAATTTTTTAATCCATCTAATTTTTGTGGTATATATTTATACCCAGTACCAAATATGCCATCTATATACTTTCCGAATAAATCAATAATTTTGTGTCTCAATAAATGACCGGTGGTCATTTTTTTATATGAACTTATTATAGATATAGACTTTGATTTTTCATATATTTTTCTGTCGTCTTTTGGTATCCAACATCCACCGAATGGATAAAAAACAAATTTGTTATTTCCTTTTTCCAGCAAATCTCTATCAAATGTAAAAATTTTATAAAATTGGTTATTTAATAATTCGTTTTCTATATCTCTATATATGTTGCGCGTATTACCTGATTGATTATTTAAGTATTCTATGATATCTCGAACTTCTAACAATACCGCAATTTTTATACCATCATATTTGTGAGCTTCGTAAATCATTTCATCTGTAAACAACAATGCGTCACAATCGCATACATCGTCGCGCAAGTGGACATTTCTATATACATCCTGATAATGACCATGTACAAAATCAAATTTGTTTTGTTTATATTCACTTATTAAGTTTCTCATACCATTCCCATGTTTTTATAAATTCCTCAAGTTCTTCTTTGTCCATGCGGGATATAGCATTCCACATTTCCCAGTTGTTTTTTGAATATTTATGTCCCTCCATACTATTAATTGTTCTTGGGTGCTCTATATGAAACAAATTACCGTTAATTCTCACGACTCTATACCCAAGCGTACGAAATCTATATAATCTTTCCTCGTCTTCTGGCCCGTATGCAATAAAATATTCATTTTCGCCACCTCCTCTTTTATAAATATCTGCTCTTACAAACGCGCATCCTCCTGGGGCTACACGTTCTGGCATGTGTTTCCTCAAATTTTCTTCTCCATACTTTTCGATTCCGTTTTGTAAAATAGGATTCATTAAATCTCTTGTAATTGTAAGATTGTATTTATCAAACGGAAGTACCAAATCTGCCTCATTGTGCCTTATAAGTTCAACAGAATTTACATATTGTTGCGGATAAAATAATACATCACAATCGTAACTAGATACGATCGGAGTAGAAGATATCATCAACATATCGTTTAATAATTTTGTTTTGTGTATAAGCTTAAGATCTGTACTATATTGCATATATGTAACATTTTTGAAACTTTCACAAACAGATTTTGATGTATCTCCTTGTTCGTTTACAATGATATTTGTATCAAAATTGTGAGTGAGAAAATATAATATCATCCACAAATTTTCTAATCGTTCTTTAGTTTCTATTTTTATTGGTATAATAAATGTAGTATCAGTCAAATCATACATCAATTTGCCTCCATAATGGCGGTAGTAAATCTTTAGTTGTATATTTGTTATAAGCTACTCCAAACCATTTTTTTGGAGCTATTACTGTTTGATTATGGTTTTCACACAAATATGCTCCCCACCAACTAAAAGAGGAATTTGCTATTATGTGGTTTTTGCATAGTTTCATAATATGTAACTCTATCGGCTGATTATTATAATCTATATATACAAATCTACGATTTATTTTTCCAAAGTTTTCTTTGCACCAATTTATATCATCAGAGAACACTACAAATAACATATTATTATCAAATAGGTCTATTGCATTTTTATAATATTCTATGCCCAAAAAAGGATGATATTCAGGCATATTTAAATAATCGCCTCTTCGTACATGTATACTACATGTTTCTGTGTCTTCGATAAATTTAAACCCGCGCGATATTCTTTCTTCAATTTCGTTATTCACACGAAATATTTTTAATATATGACTTTTATTATCTTCAAAATATTTATAGCTTTGGAAATAACCACACAAATTTATGTCATCAACCATAGGTATTGGGCGATACGAAAAATCATCTGGTTCATAGTAATCCCTGGTTGGGAATTCATTGGCAACATGCAATTTGTATTCAAAATATTTTTGATATATCCATAGCGGATATCCACTTGTTGTGTTCATTTTAATAGCGTGAGATTCTGTGGTAGCTATTTGAAATAAGCAATTACCAAGTTTCCCCATTTTTCCTAAATGTTTATATGTAATCATAATTTACTGTATATAATCTTTACACCATTCCCACGTCTTTATTAATTTCAACAACTGTTCTTTGTCCAGAGATTTTATATAATTCATTTCTCGTGAATTTGTCCAAATTCTAGATGAATTGAATTGTACTTTTTCGTGATTCATATGATATAATGATTTGTCTGTGCGTTTTATTTTTAGCCCAAGTGTATTAAATCGATAAAATCTTTCGTTGTCTTCAAACCCCCATCCAAAAAAATTCTCGTTTTCCATACCGCTGTTTATAAAACTTTGCTTGTTATAAAATATAGCCCCGCCAAGAGATGGTTTATCCGGCGGGCCTATATGGGCAAAGTTTGATTTGTCTATTTTATCAAGATCATAATATATCATAAATTGTTCTATTGATTTATCATCGATATTTAAAAATTGACCATTATAAGGATAAACCACATCTGCCTCGTTGTTTCTAATTAATTCAGTGGAAATAACATACTGATCAATTGGGAGCAATACATCACAGTCATAATTAACTATAATTGGAGTGTTAGATTTCATACACATTAAATTCAACTGAGCAGTTCTGTGTATTTCGTTTTTATTGACATTCGATTCAAAATGTAAATATATATATTTTGCGTTTTTTAATATATCTGCAACGTAGTTATCGTTTTGTTCACAAACAATTATATTTGTGTCAAAATATCTATTGATATAATTAACACAAACAAATAAATTTCTTGCCCTGTCTCTAGAATCGATTTTGACAGGTATATTAAAAGTCACATCAGATAAATCTATTTTCATTTACTTTGATTAACATTTGGTGGCTGAGCCGGCGCGATCTGGATATTAAACACATATCTAATAATACCTTCGTTATCTGGAACGAAATGTATATCGGGTATTAACATGCAATTATATTTTTGCAATATTGATTTTACTTTTTCTCCACATTCTGTGGCTCTTCGCTGTTTTTCTTCATTGCTTATAATTTTATCTCCAAATATACTATCAAAATCAGGTATTTCTGGGATTTCAAGTTCCGAATCTTCTTGCATTTGTTACTCCTTTTGTTTCCATGTTTCAATTTCTTGTTTTAATTGTTTATCAGACAACGATAATATGCGCAAATATTCTTCTCTATTGCCTGGAGCATATCCGGTGTGGAATCTGTTCCTGCTATGCTCTATATGATATAAATCTCCTCCAATTCGGTTTATTGTATTACCAAGTTTTAAAAATCTATAGTACATCTCATCATCTTCGTGACCCCACCCTTTGAAATTAGTATTATACATACCAGATTCAATTAATTTGTTCTTGTTATAGAATAAAATTCCACCTATTGTAGGCCCATGATATGACGGGGGTGTAATATTAATTTTTTCTAATTTTTCGATTATATTGAAATCAAATTTTGGGTATATATTATTTATATCTTTTTTTGGAATTTGCCATGTTATATTATCATAAGGGATTGAACAATCACACAATTGTTGTTCAACAGATTCTATTGCCAATGTATATTGTTCTGGTTTTGCAAATACATCGCTGTCCTGTATAGCAACTATATCTGTATTTGAATTTTTTATTCCAAGATTAATAAGTTCACTTTTGTGAATAAAATTGTCATTTATATCCAAATTAATATATTGTATATTTTCAAATCTATTGACAATCTCTGCCTCGCATATATGATCGTATTGTTCAACTATTATAATTTCTGATTCGTTAAAAAATTTTTTAATAAATCCAATTATAACAAATAGATTTTTAGCCCTATCTGCAGAATCTATTTTGATTGGTATGATAAATGTCACGTCTTGACATTTACTGGCTGTCGACATATCTTACACCAACCTGTGGATTGATTCTCAATCTCATTTCGTCATCTATAAATAATCCTGGCACCACATATATAGCACAGCCATATTCTTGTAGTACATCTTTTATTTCGTTCCCGCAATTTTCAATATTTTTTAAAATCCGCTCTTGATTCTCTTTTTCTTTGTTATCAGTTGTTGTATTGAATATACTATTCAATCTCGTGTCTTGTTCTTTTTCTATAAGCATAATTGTCTCCTGTTTTAATTTATTATATACTATTTTTTAAATATTTAGACTCCAGCATACCGCCATTACTCAAAATAGTATATTCTGCATTTTGCTTAAACTCTTTCAAGTTACGAGCCCCAGCATAAGTAAATGCGCTTCTAATTCCTCCGGTAAGTTCTGCAATTACTTGTTTTGTATCTCCTGTATATTTAATATACCTGCTTATGCCTTCTGGGGCAGTTCCTGGCTTCAATCCATCTTTATATAATTCTTGCGCTTCCTTGCTAGCCATACCAAAAACTTTTTTATATTTTACTCCGTCCATTTCTATGACATCAAATGGGCTTTCTGATGTTCCGGCAAGCAATGTGCCCACGGTACAACAATCTGCGCCGAATGCTAATAACTTGGCTATGTCTCCGCTTGTTTTAATACCGCCGTCTGCTATTATGGGCATTTCGTATTTTTGGCATACATCGTTGCAGTCTATTATTGATTGCAGTGTGCTTATTCCAAACCCAGTTGTCACCCTTGTAGAACAACAACTACCACCGCCTATTCCGATTCTAACAGCATCTATATCAGAATCACACATTCTTTTTGCCGCTTCTCTTGTAGCTATATTACCAACTATTATGTCAAGATTGTGCCCAAATATATTCCTTATTGTTTTTATCATATCATAAACATAAGAACTATCGGCATGAGCAAGATCTATCATTATTGCATCAATTTTACATGTATCGAATATTTTTTCGATCATGCTTAGTGTTTTGATGTCTTCTTCCTTCACCCCTATTGAAATTATTATTGGGTAATGATTGGTGTCAGTTATTTTTTCGAATCTATATTTGTTTAGAGCAATAGATTTATTTTTTATTTCGTTTGTTTTCATAAATCTATGTAATATCCCAGTACTACCGGTATCCCACATTGCCTTTATCATATTTATATCTGTTACTGTTGACATATTCGTAGATACAATCGGATGCGAAATCGGGATATGTTTGCTTATTTTTGTAGATATATCTGTATCAAGCCTGCTTTTGACTGTATTATATTGAGGCACTAATAGTATATCGTCACATGAAAGCGTGCTTCTATGTAACAATATTGGCATAATTTTACTCCGTTACATTCGTTAACTATAGCATGCGTGAATTTGCGGATTGCATCTGTTACAAGCCCAGAAGCCTTTGATTTCAACACAAACCGCCATGCTTATATAGTCTTGCATTCGCTCTATCAGCATTTTAATTGTCTGTAATTCATACAACGAATAACTCTAAACCTTTCCAACCCTGGGGCTTATAGGCATTAACTTGTGGTTATTGTCTTTTGCCATTGGTTAATCATCCATTGTAGAATTGCTTATAGTTAATTATACAATATATTGTCTATAAGCTTTTGAATCATTTTTTGAAGAAGATTGTATTTACACAAACTCCATTGCCCACTACTACAAGCATGAGGGTTTCATGGAGTTATTCTATAAATATCTATGTGGAGCATGTGATGAAAAAGTTTATCAAGATATCAACAATAGATAATAAAGAAATTTCCAGAATAGAAAACTTTATAGAAGTTGAATCTGCTCGAATTAAAAACTGGAAAGATATCGATCTGCCAAACATATTATCGTCTATGGATATACAAATTGGCAAGAATAACATAAATCAGATATATTTTTATATATCAAAATTAATTATTCAAATGCAATCTGAATTGCTTGGTGTACAACGCAATCTTTCTCATGCAAAATTTTTATCTATACTTCCACACAACAAAGAGGCATACAAGGATATTGAACAAGCATGTGCTAATGTACGTTCTCATGTAAATAATTATCGCAGAAAAGCATTACAGCTAAACAATGTATGGAATGCTCTAAACAGGCTTGCTGTCAATCATACACAATGTCCATATGATATTAGTAACATTAGTGGTATTAATTTGAGCAATCGCTCATTTTAACAACTTTTTCTCCAAGCTTTAAATGATTCATCATTGCTTCAAGAATGAGTATTGCATTGTGCGCATCACTCATCGCGTCATGCTCTGTTCCTGCTTGTTGTATATTGTAATAGTCCATTATACTTGACAGTTTGCACGATTCTTCAGAATGTCTACCAAAGAATTTTAGTTCTCTGAAAAAATGTTGTGTACAGTTCCAGTTGGTAGGATAAAATATGTTTGTTTCTGAGTATGACTTACATCGCTTAGCAAATTGTGACATAAACTTAGCATCAAAATCATCATTGTGTGCCCATATTCTGCCCATATAATTGTGGTCTTTGCCCATATACTTTTCCATAAAATCAATTAATTCTTTATAAACGACACACTCGTCTTTGCCGTTTTCGATCAAGTCATCAAGATCGAGTTTGTTTATTTCAAGTGCCCCAATTGTTATACCTAGGTTTTTGTTTGGTTTTATTTTGCTTTGATAATAGTCATCCTCTACGAGTTTGAATAATTTGTTATGCACTTCTATGTGGAATATAATTGCGGCAACTTGCAACAAACAGTGTTGGCTTTCATATAGTCCGCCTGTTTCACAATCTATCATTACATTGTAGTCTTTTTCTCCAGGCATAATATATAGTATCTCCTTGTTAATTTGTATAATTTTAAATAGGTTGGAATTGATTATGACACAAACATCGCTGGTATTAATATGCAAAAGCTATGAAGAAATTCAAAAAAGCATTGTTAACATACCTAGAAACAGAAGTTTTACTAGATTTTTTATCTACGTATGCGATGACAAGGTAGACAGTGCAAAAGGATTAACTACCAATAAGGATCGTTTCTTGTCAATGCCTGGTGTTAGTAACGATGCTATAATCAGGGCTGGCATATTATATTCTATCGAGGGAATCATTATTTTTATAAATGCCGACAATTTGCCTTCTGTTGATGATATTCAAAACAGTATTGTTGAAATTATTCGCAACGGTTATATTTCAAATGAATATATAATTGGCGCAACCAAGGCTTGGATTGTGCTGAATGGTTTTGGCATTTTTCAAGATCAAGATAATGGTGTTAGCGCCGATGATTCCAAGATAGGAATGGCTTTAATTGGTCAGGCTGTAAACAAGAATATTTTATTAAGAGCTATACGCGAAGTTATAAGTGATGAAAATTTTAGTATAGATATCACTGCCAAGAATGATAAGTTCCACGACCTATGGTTAGAACTAAGTCACTACATGAAGTCAATTGACGATGAATTACCAAATACAATCGCTATATCAGCAAATGCAAAAATAAATGATATGCATAATGCCATAAATAAAATCGGCGACAACGGAAGCATAATTATGGCTGCCACAGACGAACAATCGGAGTGGTGGCAAAGACACACCAAGCCTATATATATATTAAAGTGCACAGATGGTTTCCAAGTATTGATTTTTGATAAAAACACTACTATCGTCAAGAACCAATATCTCTAATAACATCGCGTAACTAAAGTTAGTTATATAAATGGCGTTTTGTCGTAATCGCTGTGCTTTAACTACCCATCCCACAATAGAGCAAAATCCCATTTTCTGCAAAGAATCAGCACAAAACCTGTGAGATGGGTAGTTAATGCTATAAACCAGTATCAATATTATGTTGTCAAAGAGCTTTTGATATTATTTTGAGTGCGATATTGAATCTATATTTCTGCGGCTTGTTAATATAGCACAGACGGCTTGTTGTTATCTAGCCTAATTTCTTAATGTGAGCACTTATTTATTATATATTTATATAATTTTATTATTACCCATATGCGGATGCAATGATCCATTATAATATTCAGGTTCTCTTAAATTTTCGGTCAGACATCATGAGTTGCGCCCTAGAGAACCCAGTTTAAAGTGTGACGTTCACATGATATCCATAAAGACCTATTAATCGGGTTAAGTTTCAGGCTCAACACTATGTATTATACAACAAAAAATCAACATTTGAAGTATTCTGCAGTATTCTTTTCTTGATTCTTAGATTCACTGCGATTCAAAAGACACACATAGGTTACTCCTCATCGACTTAAAATCACTTTTGCGATTCTTTGATTCTCTCTCTCTCTCTCTTTGATTCTTAGATTCACTGCGATTCAAAAGACACACACAGGTTACTCCTCATCGACTTAAAATCACTTTTGCGATTTTGCGATTCTTTGATTCTTTTTTTTTTTTTTTTTTTTTTTTTTTTTTTTTTTTTGCTATATATGTAGTTAACGCGCGCGCGTGCGCGCGCGATGGGACCCATATATGGTAGCAATATAGATACCTAATAGACTGCATATATAGAGCCATAATAGAATCATATTACTGCCATAATGGAGCCAATATAGCGTGCCTTAAATTGGTTTAAAAACAGCATATTTAAGGACACATTTTAAGTAACTTGAAATAGGGCTTATTAAACCCTATACCAATGTCCCCTTTTTGATAGTTAATAGCAGTTCAAAAATTGCACAATGTTTTTGCAATTTTTATAGAACAATACAATGTTGATATAACAAATGCAAGGCTATATAAATATATCAGTGTGTTGAAATTATAAGCTTGCGGTCTTACCCAAGAGGCAATTCACTACCCAGTGTTGCGAATATCCGTTGTATTGTTGTTGGGATACATGGTGCAAGCCGCATAGAGATTTGCACAGAATCTGTATGAGTGTGTGATGGGTAGTTAGTATAGTCTGTTTTTGAGCGGTGTGTGGAAGGTAATATCTTCTGCCAAAAGGAATAATGAATACAATAGAGGTGGAAAATCAATGTCAGGAATTTTTTCTCCTATAACTAATGAGCATAGATATTTTGAAAGTTCGATTAATACTACTCCGATTGGGACTGGATTAACAACTAGCGATATATGGGTTACTGTTCCGTTTGTTAATTTTGGCAAAGTATCAAGAATTATTCTAACCGCACATAATGGCGTTGGCAGTTCGTCATATACTGGGAATGTTACAGTCGGGTTGTTGAAAGACGGAGCGGCATCGCGTTTGACAAATTCTCCGGTAGTGGGTGTGGCCAATTCGCTGAGCGTTGACAGCAGATGTGGGGTTTTTGAGTTTCATGATACTTATTATGAAGATATATATAGAACAAGAAAATTATATGTAAGAATTAATGGAAGCATACCTTTCCAACAAGGTTTATATTTTAATGTCAAGGTAGGCGGAACTCAACAACAACCTTATTGGAATCGTGAATGGGAAACAAATTATATCAAGCCATATAAAGGAACAAGAATATATAGGCAGTTATCAAACGGAAGTATATACGATTTATCGTCCGAACTTAGTCAAAATGGTGATCCGTATACTTTTGGCGGTAGCGTAGACACAACGAAGCCATATACTGTACTGTCGAATTCATCTGAATATTTTTATATAGGAAGTGATGAAAAATTTGATACGGTTTATTTCGATATACCTACGGCATATAGAATTGGTGCGGGCAATACAATTGTAGCCAAAGAATATTGGAATGGATCTGCGTGGGCACCCATGACTAAAGTCAACGATAATACCAGCAATGGTCAGTATCCAAATTTAGTTAATTTTACTGATAGTACTGGATTCAATTTCAGCGGCGCTCTAAATTGGATTACACCATCAGATTGGTCTGTGTACAATCTTCCAAACGATCCAATGGTTTTGTTGAGGAATGGGATTAATACTGGCGCTGTGCTCCCTATATATATAGGCGTTGTTAGACCCAAATATTGGATTAGATTTAGTGTACCAGGGCTCACGCAAAGTTTAAGTATTACCAGAGTAGCGATATGTGCCATCCCTCAATCACGATAAATTATTAAATATTTTGTTTGAAACAAAGTTGTATAACACAATATGCCTATATAGAAGCGACTATAAATTCAGATAGATTTATAGAATAACGCCAGAAAACTATCGTGCTTGTCGTGGTGGATGAGAATGGCGTTTGTGTAAATACCATCAGAGACAATATGTTGTATAATTAATTATAAGTAATTCTGTATATGTGGAATGCTAGTATGAATATATTGAATTTTAGCAAAACATACCCCGATGGAGATTAATAATTTACGACAAAAACGCCAGAAAAACCAACGAACTTTATACGTTGGAGGACGCCAGATTGGAGAATATATGGAAACATTTGAAATATCTCAAGAAAAAATTAAAGAAATATTAGACAAGAAGAGAGAAGAAATAGAAAATATTATCTCTTTGCCAATAGATGATTTTAAAAAATACCTTAGAGAGTCTATTTTGCGAACTAGCATAATAGTAGATGGATATGACCAAGCTGGCGAAGACATTGGATTGCTGGATGGGATACTTTTCTCAAGTTTGTTGCTACTAAGGGAAACAATAAATAATACATTGCAATGGCTTGACAGACATTATGGATGTGATGTAACGCAAAACAACAATTGCGATGGAGGAGATTTGGAGTTATGATATGATATGATATGTTAAGTACATCATATCATAATGTTAAACTGTGTAAGTGCACTAATTAATGGTAGTATGGCTAGTAAAGTACCAAAACGAACAATTAATAATCTGTAATCAATATTATAATATATGCAGAATGCTACAATGAGCAATATAGAAGAAAAAATCAAAGTATTTGATGCTTTAAAGCGAAAGAATATTGCCAATGTTAATATATCAGATATTGTAATAACGCAGAACGGAAATGTAATTTTGAAGTCCGGTGATAATTTAATAGCACTTGGGTGTATTTTGTGTATAATAAATGATGTTGAGCAAGATAGGCTTGGATACCCAATGATTTGTGGAGAAAGATTATTATATTTTGGAGATATTTATAGAATTAATGATCTGGACGAATCCGTAAAGTCAAATACTTGGTTGTGCCCAAAGTGCCATATACCTATCAGAAATATATATCCAAATTATAAATCAAACAAAGGAGAAATAAAATATGTCGGCATACAAAGTAGTTAGGTGTGATATAGTTGATAAACAAACGTTATTGGAAGCTCTAGACAATCTTGGGTTACAATACGTAGTTAATGATTCGCCTCAGCATTTAGAAGGATATGAAAATTCGTTGAGAAAGCAGACGGCAGAGATTATTGTTAGCAGACATAATTTAAATAATTGTTTTACTGGGGCGAGTAATGATCTTGGATTCAAATGGAACGAAGATGAAAGAAAATATGATATGATTATCAGTGATTATGATGTGGACAATAATATTGGAAAGAGAATAATGCAATCATATGCAGAGGTTGCAATTACCAAAGCCCTTGCTACAAATAAGTTCAATATAAACAAAATTAGTGGTAATTTGAAATCAAGAACAAGAAACAATGTTAATATAGTAGCCACAAGAATTATATGATTTAGAGGTGAATAATATGGCGAAAAAGGTTGAGTTAAATATAGAAATTGATAAAGATGGGAAAATAGTTTGCGAATCTATTGGGACATCTGGTCCAGAATGTTTAGATCTTATGTCTTTTATTGATAAAATACCTGGATTTGCTGTTGTAGATGTAAAACGTAAGTCAGAATTTAAAGATAAGAAAGTCCAAATAGCCACCACACAAACTATTACCAATGGATAGTTAACAAATTTTAAACAACGGTTATAATTTGATATATCAATATAATGTACTTAACAAACATACATCCAAAAAATTATAAGACACATTATGCAGGGGTTGGTTTGTATGGTGAACTTGGATTTAGTGCATTAAATGATTCGTTGATATTAGTTAACGATGTATTATATCCATATAGCATAGGTGCACATGCCCCATCATGTGTGACATTTGATTTGGGTAATAAATATGATACTTTCATAACAAAAATTGGCATTAACCATTCCGCCAAAGATAAATATACAGGAACATGTGATTATTATGTGTATGCCGACGGTGTGCTTGTTGGTGCAGCACCAAAAGTTACAGTTTATGATACGCCCAAATTGTACTGTAATATAAATAAATGCAAGGAATTGTCTCTAATAGCTAATACAAATAATCCCACTCACTGCCATAGTGTATGGCTGAATCCTGTTTTATATACGTCTTCTTGCGACAAAAATATTTGTTGTTATGGCACGCATGTATATCAAAATAAGAAAATTAATCAAAATGCAACGTACTGTTTTGTTTCTGTAGTTACAAATGATTATATTGAATATTTTTTAAATTTATATAAATCGCTAATATATAGTTTATCTATCAAAGATTATATATATGTGGTTTATGGGATTGGATTATCTGAAGATAACATAAAGATATTAGAGGATATTGGTGTATTTGTAATTAATGCGAACGCAATATGCGATACAACAAATTTGTCTAGTAAGTTTTTAGCCCTTGATACATACAATATTGCTGATTGTGAATATTATATCTTCCTTGATACAGACATGCTTGTTGTTGACGACATATCTGATGTTCTTTCATTTATTACCTCTTATTCTTCTAACCATATATCTATTTGTAGGCAAACGGATGTTGATATATATTATTCTTTTAAAGACGCACTTACAGACACAACCAACAATTCATATAAAGACTATGATTTAACTATTAGAAAGCTGAAAATTGATCAAAATATATTAAGTTTTGCGCATGCCATTAATAGCGGCTTTTATATTATTGGCAGAGAAGCCATGTGCAAGGCTAATAATATTATTTCAAGATTATTGCCTGAGGCGTATGAATGGGAAAGAGAAAAATTATCAGAATGTTGGTGGAGAGAAGAAGCAATACTAACTGTTTGTATTGCAATGATGAATAATTGTAATATATTACCACAGTGCTATAACGTACAATTACAGACGAAAGATGTAAATTACGATAACCATGGATTTTATTATAATAATCAAAGATGTAAAATATTACATATGGTTGGCAAATCCAAAGAAGAAAAATATAACAAGATATTAAATCAACTTAAGTTACATTATGATTGGTAAGTATAATATAGAGTGCTGTGTTGGAATTAGGCACGTAGAATGTCTTGAAATATTATTTAAATATTTGTGTAATGAAATTGACTATATAGACAAAATTAATTTGCTAATTGCTAATAATTTTGTACTTTCTTATATTAATAATATTCTCCCGAGTATAATAAAACACAAATCTGTGATCAGACCATTTAGTTGCATAGATTCTTGTGACATAGTAAGAAGTAAATATAAAACGAAAGACACTGTGTATATTTATATCGATGATGATATTTGCTATTTGTCTCCTAATTTTATATCAAGATTGGTTAATTGGCACATTGAATGTAACAACATAATATCATATCCGTCCATAGCAAATACCGGAACAACTACATTTATATGGCAGGTAATGGGTATTTTGCCATTATTTAAAAAAAATGATGTTATACAGGACAGTGATTATAAATGGATTGATTGTGCAAAAATAGATGCCAAAGATAGTGTGGTTATACATAACAAATTTATTTATTCTGTTATAAATGAAATTGATTTATCATTTTATAGATATTATTTATACGACAAATATGAAATGTATAAACAGATTTATATATGGTTCGGCGGCGATGAATGTAATCAGCCGTCTGATATTCTTTTTGACAATTGTACTAATAAATTTTGCATAAACGGAGAGGTGTTTGCTTCTCATTTTGCGTTTAGAACGCACAGACAAGCTTTGAATAACTCTGGCATTATTAATAAATATAAAGATATTCTTGGTAAATAATATCTTTATATTTCGAAGCGTGGGCACTTCAGGTATTTCAAGTGCGGCATTTCATCCAGATGATTTCCACATGTATCTAAAGTATCTAGAGCGGCTTCCAGGCATCATATATTCCGGAGTTACTATAGATAGTGTATTAGGATATTTATATTTTCCTACTAGCTTGAGTTGCTCTTGCCACATATCTTTGTATAGGGTAAGCAAAGAACTTATGTCTATACCGCCCGAAGATTCTCTACTACCAGCGCCCCCAGCCGCATCTGCTCCGCCCCCTCCTGTTAAAAGCAATTGCGTTTCTTTTTGTTGCATTCTGGTAGCTAAATTTCTAAGCAACCAGTATGTTGCTCCGGTGATAAGCACAGGATCGTAAATTACAGGCATGGTTCTAAGACTTCCTATTTTATTGACACCAGGCTGTAGATTTATCATTTGCAATGAATAATTTAATGCATTGTTCATTTCTGATACAGTGAAGAATCTAACATTATAACTTGCGTAAATATAATCATATGGATAAATTGGCACAGGGTTGTCACTTTCGTCTATAAAATATATTCTACTTGCATAATCAATTTTGTACTTCAGTCCGTCTTCGTAGTTCGATGTGCCAATGCCTATTGTTGAATATATTGGTTCTGTTTCGCTTAATATTATATATGGGTCTGTTTCACCCTCTGTGTTTATGCCACTAATTCTAATTTCTGGTCTAGGATAATAATTCCAGTTTGCATACGCTGTATGCGCCGATGTTCTGCCTCTGTAAAATATTGGCTCTTCATCGTGCACTGGGATTCTCAAAAAATCTTGGATTTCATATGCCAGACTAGTTTTAATAAGTTCTTCTTCGCCAATCATTGGGCCGCTTGTGGAAATTATATTTCCGTTATTATCTATTTCTTGAATTTTGTAATAATCAGTTGGTGTGCCATTGGCATCTATATATTCGTTGATTGGGAATGCCACAGAATCAATAACCGAATATTCTCCGTTAAATGTATTCGATTTTAATATATTGTACGATTGTACGTTAGAGGTGTTGATTCTATCCCAATTTATATATATACCTAAACTTGGGTCATCTGAAAATTTGATTAGTGGTATTTGCATTTGTGACATATTAAATGACCTTTATACATTGTTACTATTGAATATATAAATGTTGTATTCCTGTTTGTAGAATAACACCAGAAATTCTCCATGGTTGTAGTAGAATATGAATAGTATTAATGGTAAATATCAAATAATTCAAAAATTAGAGTATGAGACGACAATATGTTGTATAATCGGGAAGCTTGAATATTAAAGATTTAGTGAGAATTAAACTATTAAAGTTATTAAATGGTGTAGACACTGGTGTATTCTGTAGATTTTTAGAATACAAAGCGTTACGTACAAGCGGTTGAAATCAGAAGTTTCTGGGATTGTAACAAAGGAATTTCATCCTGTGTAAACTTTTCTTTCGCTAGAATACAAGACTGGTGGGAAATTCTCTCCAGTTATTGATGCAATAATTTTATTATCTGATTTTGTATATGTATATCTAATTGTGTTATATCTATATAAATCTGTATTTTCTATTTGTTCTTCCGACCCATTCTGGAGAAATGTACGGATAGCAAACGTGCCCTGTGGATGTAATGGTTTTGTGACAAATACAGAAAACTCTATAGCAGAATATGGTTTGTGTATAAAATTATTTGTATATACTGCGTTGTATGCATCTAAATCTTGTGGTGTACGTATTTGCAGCTGACTCATATCCAAAAATTTCATTTTATTCCATCCAATATATGCTAAATCATTATCAGATATTTCCAAGGTTTCAAGTTGATTCACCACCTCATTATATAGTTCTGCAGAAAACGAATTGCTTGGGGGTGGGTACGACATAATTTGATTCCCGCTTGCATCAACAGAATATAACATTATGCCAGCATGAATATTGCCTACCTCAGAAACAATCTTATATCCGTTTGAGGTAATTACACCGTGCAGTTCGCTTGGTATTGTAGTTAGCATATTTTCGTCCATATAGCCAAAAAATGTCAATATATCTTTATAGTCGTCTTTAAACCTCCACGATAGGCGAACTCTTTGTGTGCTGGGATCCCAATACAGAACCGCCGGATATGAAGGATCTACGAAATGAGACATAATTGCCTTTACCTTTGATGAAATAACATCTGATATATAACAAACATATGTATTGGCGTTAAGTGATTGATCCATGTATGGTATACCAAGATTTCTATTCTTATAAAAATTCAAAAAATCAACATCATCTTCTAAAACATACCATGGCTTTAAATTTCCACAATCAATTAAATATTCAACAGCAGATAAATAATTAAATCCATCTATTCTAACAGAATTTCTAAATAGAGTATTATCAAGTATTTCTGACATTATGTCTGTGGCCCTGATGATTGTTGTCGACCCACTTGTTTCGTATGTGGTTTCAACAGAATCTATGGCACCATGAAAATAATTGTGTATTTCATCAATGCCAGCACCCAAAGCAACACCAAAAATATTACCCTCAAGCAAAGACAAAATTGCCCTCCCTTTCGGTGTCGTGGCCAAATCTTTAATAGTAATCGATGCAGTCGAAGATAAATATCCATGATTTTGTTCTGATCTGTCAAAATTATATGTAACATCCCATCCGGTTAAATATTCAGAAATATCAACAAGTGGATGTAATAATTCGTCTGTAGAATCTGGGGATGTTGGAATAGTTTCTACGTGTAAATATAATGGACCCTCTATTGTAGTATCCCAAATTATTCTGCCACACAACAATAACTGCTTATTGTCTGTGTTTGTAACTATACTATTCGCGCTAATTTGATCCCAATTTAATTCATAGCCTGTTTTATTATTTGTATCAACAATTTTTCTCCAATCCGCATAATATGTTGGTTGATTGCTTTTTGTAGTACTTGGCTGTAATTCATCAACAAGCGGATTGCGCACTCTACCACTGTGGAAATTATCATTAATTTCAGATGCGCTTATTTGATCCAATTTCCTATTTGGCAATATGAATTGTGTATTCAATCTGCAATTGTATTTTTCTCCAGAAGATAAGTTTTGATTTAACTTGTTCCATATAGGTACGCCATCTGCGTCATAATTGTTGAATGCTATAGCCCCATATCTAAATTGTGCCAATATATTTGAAAATGTTAAATATATTTCGGATTTGGCTGGTATATATGGATAAAATAAAGATTCTTTTGTGTATGGCAACAGTGGGGACTTTAGTCTTATTGGGTTAAAGGCGAACCACTCTACAGACGAATTTACAGAATTAAACCCTATAAGCATAATTGGGCCAACAAAGTGTACATATACACTAAACGACGTTTCTCCGTTGAGGGCAAACACTGGGGCATTATATAAAGGATAATTATCCCAAACTCCCGTGAGTGGATTCATAAAATATAATAATGGGGTTTCTCCAGGGGTTAGTTGTAAATAAAACGTTTCTATAGTTTGGCTAGATGGGTTAATTGTATTAGACCCCCACGTAATATATATACCATCTGCCAACCCAGAATTTGTGTGTTCGATATTTATGTCTTGTTTTGGAAATTGAAAATGTAATTGGAAACCACAATTTGCACCACCAGTAGACATAATCTCTCTTGGCGACAATGGATTTGAGCTATATAAATCTGAAGGATAAAATATTTTTGGTTTATGATTAAGCCCTTCATATCTATATGCTATGTCGCACGAAATAGGGAACATGCGTCGTATTGTAGTTGCTTTATTTGGCGAAGGGCAATAAATATATGCGTCACCCATCCCATCGCCAAATGATGGAGTTATGAAACAAAACTGGTCTTGTTGTTGCTGAGATATATGCGGTGGATATAAAATTCCCCATTGTGGTTGATATCTCAAAGCTAAAGAGTTGCCCGTGCCAACTCCGGTAGAAAAAATTCCATCTATATTGTATGGTTCCCATATATTCCATGTAGTCAAGACAGTATTTGCGTCTGGATAATTGGCATCTGGCTTGCTAGGTATTACCAAATAATTATTGTTGTTTGGCGCACGTCCTGGATATAATCCAGTTCCTGCCCCAGTATAGGATGTGGGTGAAGGTATTTTTGCAGAATCTACTAACGGCGATGGATTGTATTCCCATGTCCCAATATCTTTGCCAAAGTCTGTAACTTTACTTGGTCCTTTAATAAGTGGGAAATGTGCAGATATACCATCTGGGGCGAAGTATCCCTTTATAAATGTGCATAAAGAGGCACCTATATTTCTGTTTACTTTTGGTAATATCCCTCCAGATGCTTGTGGTATATTTTCCAAATTATTTGATTTTATTCCGTCGTTTTGTTGATAATATATATTGTATGGTACAATCCCGCTGTTATCTTTTTGTGGTCTCGAACGCGCATAGTCTCCAGCAACGCTGCTTATCTCTGGATTATATATTAAACCAAGAATACAACTTCCTCTAATTTCGCGAGGCTCCATGTTAAATTACTCCACGTTTTGAGCGGATTGCCTCTGTGATAAGCCCAGAAGCCTTCAGCATTTTAATTGTCTGTAATTTCTACAGCCAATAATTATTTACACTTTCTTCTTTGATATTAATTGAAGCATTTATGTATTTATCATGTATTGTTCGGCAATTTTCGTAAATCCATGCCCTATCGAATAATGTTAATACCCGATTGTGTTTGCATACATTACAGGCCTTAGGTATATCTACACTATTATCAATAATTTTTACATTCTGGGTTATTCTGAATGTTGGTGCAGAAGCCTTTTTGCTTTTGAATTTAGTATAACTGCCAATCTTCCAAAAGAACGCTTTGAAGGATCTTTTTAAGTACATGAAACTTTGTTGTAATATCTGAGAATAACGTTTTTTTAAAAATAATGTGTATGGTTGCTTCTTCAAGTTAACCAACATACATGCTAAAGCATTATAATTTAATGTCTCTTTGATGTTTTTGTAATAAGTAGACTTCTTATCTAATGCCCAATTATATACATAACCCCGACAACCAGCAAACCGAACAAACTTCTCAATCTGTTGGTTGTTTGGTTTTAATCTAAATTTGTAGCATTTAGTAATTAACATGTCTTTTGTTCTTCTATGTATTTTTAATTGTCTTACTAGAAATGGTCAGGTATTACTTCTAAACAAACAACTTCAAGATATACCGAGCTTTCAATTCTGTGTTTGATATATTCCTTTATCTACCCCTTTGATACCTAGCACCTGTGTTTGGTTACTCATCAATTGTAGAATTACTTGTGAAGATGGTATTTGACAAAAGCACTGTTTATCTCTTGCGACAAGCATTAAGGTTTTCTGGCGTTACCGCGTAAATGTTCCAATATATCTTCCTTCATTCTAATACTAATATACATTATATTTTTTTACTTTGCTCATTGTATTATCTATTTATATTATTAATGTTCTGTATTTGCAGGTTTTACACTTTTTGCTTCCAAAATATTTTGAAAATATTTTCTGGGTTAATATAAAAATTCTTGGGACACACGGCAAGGCTCGCTCTTATCCATTCCAGCGAGCGGATATGTTTTCTCGATTGCTCATATGAATATTCTTAATTGGTTTCTTACAGGAAAATACGGTCGCTGTAAGAAATTTTTAAATTATAAGTTGTTATAAATTTAGAAGGAACGACAATATATATGAGATTTCAGAGCCTAAGCGAGATTATACGCAGAAATATAGAACAATATGGGAGTATGAATCAATTTGAGACAGGCACCCCGCTGTCTATTGAATCTGGTCAATTCCAATATTTGCAGAAGAACTATGATACTATTGGGGTTTTAAGATGGGGGTTTTCTGTATGGGGGATTGATCATGTAATAGGCGCTGATTATGCCACAGATGAAGAAATACAAGAGTTATAAATTAAAATGGCAAAAACACAAATATATGGCCTAGGATATCTGCAGGCGTTTGAAGATGTTGGTGGCAGTGGCGACATTGATATGGACGAACTGCGATTTAAATCGATTGAAAACCAACAATATGGCATATATTCTTTGTTTGGGAATGGAATACGAGAAGATACAGACCAATTTGGCAATCCAATACCGTCATGGTTAATAGAAAATGTAGCCGGAAGTTCTAATCGTGTGCTTATTACTCCTGGTCACGGTCACGTGGCATGGAAATATGCGGAAACAAACACGGTATCATATGTTGACATCATACCACCGCAGGGCAATACTGGCAATCTGGTGTTTTATATATACGCTACTGCAACAAATACTACCCCATATGATAAGTCTGTTAAATTTATAGCATCAACTCAGGTAATTTCTGATATAGTTAATTATGTTGGAATAGGTGGCGTTATTTATACCATATCAAGTGACGGGAGCGTTACATTAACGCCAATGAATACAGAAGAATATGGTAGAAGAGTAATTTCTTTCTTCGGTGTTTTGTCTGGGTTAATTAATAAACACAAACACATTGGTGGTGCAACTAACCCAAGCCCAATAGATCTTTCTAAGCATGTACAGGGAAAACTAGACGGAGATTATATATCCGACTTAGATGCATCAAAAATTAACAACGGCGTATTGCCTCCAGAACGATTACCAAAGATTGATCACAACACGCTGTTAAGGCGTGGTACTCTTACCCACGATCAAATTGATTCTCTTATTGCTATGTTATCATATCATAGTGATAAGAGAATGTCCGATATTGAAATAACCAATTTGTTACAACTTGGACTTGGGCTAAAGAGGGTTTTTGGAAGAAATAGTCATATACATAAAAACCTAATCAATACAATTTTTTATATACCAGGAATTACATTAGATAAGTTTGCGTCATGGTATAATACAGACGAAATTCAACCAAAATATCCATTGGACCATTATGGGTTATATGCTCCTTTCGTGCCATCGGCTGTTCCACTGGCAGATATTGATACTATAAATAAGAGAATCGTTGGTATTAATACAAATGATGTTTCTAATGATTTTATTATATGGGACACAGATATTGACTTTACTATAGCATCGAGATTGGTTGCACCATTGCATGCACAAATAGTTGGTATAGGCAGTAGCGCTTATATTACAATACAGCAGCCAGTAAATTATATTGGTATATGTACCACTGACTTTGATGATAAGTGGAAGCGAGGGTATGTGTTTGATGATTATTCTGTATTTTTGAATGCCCCACAGTCAATTACAGCCAAAGATACATTCTATGATGATTATTCTGTGGCGAGATATGTTTATTATGAATTTCCTGGCGTTATTGATATACGCGGCAGAGACATGTTTGGAATAGGATTTGGTGTCACAAACAATTCTGTGCCAGGCGCTATTAATTTTTTCTTTATTGTTAATAATGGCGGAACGCAACATACATTTGTTCAGAAGAATGGTACATTGCATACCATACAAACATCAAAAGACTTTGAAATTTATTCTTCTGACGATAGTAACAGAAATGATTATTTTGTATATCAAAATATAGATTCGTTTGGGTTAACCGAAGATCAAAAAGCTCATATAGTTGGTGTTGGTATTTCTTATTCTGTTGATAATGGGTGGAATAGATTGCCTGTTAGCTTTAGTTTATATAGTCCTACTGCTGGAGATATTATCAATAGTGATATTTATAACCCAAACAGGCTAATCATGGGGAATGATATTATAGACGATCCTGGGAGATCATCAGACACGTCGGCTATATTTGCGTGGAATCAAAACATGTATTATAGCGAGGCCGATTTTACATTTAGGTTTGACAGCGGTTATAAATCAACCATATATAGCGATGTATCTTGTGTGTTTGAACAGCCGGCAAACACAGAACTGATAATTAGAACCAGGACATCAGATACGTTAGATGAATTGCAAGCTACAAACTTTTATGTGGTTTCTAATTCTTCTATAGACCCCGCTTCTAAAAGCGGCAGATATATAGATATCAATATACAATTTTTCTCATCTAACAACAGATTGTTGTCCCCGTCGTTAGACAAGGTTACGCTATCGTTTTATGGACCAGGATCGGCTCAGGTTCCGAAAATGTGGGACAATGCCAGTATATGGCAGTCTGGTAGGTTTATTAATGTGTGTATAGATGGAGATATTTTAAACCACAGGCTTCAGCCAGTTTCCGTGGCATCAACCAACAGCGCCATAGATTTACCAAACCCTATACAATTGGATGGAGAATTTATAGTTGATGGATATGTTGTAAAATCTGGAGATCGGGTATTGTTGTCTTGCCAAACCGATATAGAAATTACAAATGGAATATATGTATACGATAACGAAAACAATATTTTGCAACGGGCCAACGATTTATATAGTGGGTGCCAATTTGATGAAGATATGTTTTGTGTTGTTCTCCATGGATTGTCATGCGGCGGCAAAACATTTAGAATTGTAAATGACGGTATTGTAGATTCTGATCCCATTGTGTTTTCTGAATATAAGAATGATTTGCGAATGTGTGATACGTCTGTGGTTGGAAGGTTTGTGTATATAAGGGATAATTTGATATATTTTGCAAACAGACCTAAAAACAACCCAAACTCAGAGCAAGACGAATATGTATATCAAGACGGCGCACAATTATATAGAACGCCTAGGCAGGTATTTGAAAAACTTGCTCCAGGATATTATTCGCCAGAAGATATTTATATATTATCGAACAACAATATTGTTGTAGTTGATACAGGGAATGACCGCGTTGTTGAAATATGCGAAGACGGTTCTTTGGTAAAAGCAATACAGGGCAATTTGAGGCTTAGGGAAGCCGACAGAGATTTTGTTATATGCTCTGCTATATATAACCCACAACAAGGCAGGCTGTGGATGGCGTTTAGTCAAAATGCTTTTATAAGAGATAAGTCTAAAATTTCTATTAGTGGCGGCAGCAATCATTTTGCTTTTAGCGATTCTAATCCATCAAACGCCAACGATGTCATTAACGTGTCCCCATTTAATCCAATACCAAACACAGACACGTTTTCGTCTACCTGGGTGGTAAATTTTTCCGATTATTTTAATAATATGATAAAAACATGGTCGCGACCGCTTACACTCACTATCGCAAAGGGAGCATTTCGGTGCAAGGGGAAAAGCAGTGGCAAATATCGAACATATGATGGCGGCGTAATAACATCTGGAATTAGCATTGGCGGGGCCTCTGGTTCTGGTGGAGGGGGGAATATTGGAGGAGCAGGAAATATATTTTCCCCATATGCATCCGCAGGGAATTCTTTACCAACCTATGTTACTGGACCTCCTCCAAATTATATATTACCTCAAAGTGGTATTTTTGATGGCGTGTTTGATATGACAGGAGAATCTCTTAGTCCAATTATTTCTGGGCGCGAGGACGGTGGAGATTTTGACAACAATGGCGTTATTGATAATGCAGATAGCGATTCTACTATATTGCTTGGTCCAGACGGGAGCAGTGATTTAATAAAATTAGATGTAGTAGAGGGTAATATATTGTTTGATAATTTATATAATCCAATATCTATACAAGTTACAGGCGCGAATGATTGGATAGTTGCGTCTGTTGGTGACAGGGGGGTATTGGCGTACGACAGTGCTTTAAACCGACTGTGGTCTATTTCTTCCGAATATGTTAATTACAATGTCGATTCTTGTGGTAATGCATACCAGCTAGACAGCGGATACGTATTGGCGTCTGTGCCATCGCAAGGTACAGCCTCTACGTCTGTTTTAAATCAAGGTTCAATTTATATATTGAATCAAAAAACCAGCGGGAACCCCATTATTGCACAGATACGTATAAGCGGCAACCCAATAAGAGCCTATCCAAATGTTAATAATACTGAATTCTGGGTGTGTGTTAATGATTCGGTTAACGGAGGATTAAATTCGGGTGTTATAAGGGTTGATTATAGTGGAAATGTTACTTGGAAGTTTGCACAGCGAAACATATCATCTCCAAGTGGGTTTAGAATATTATATAATGGGGATTTGCTTGTATCGGAGTAATAGTATATGAATATTGAATATTCTATGACAAGTGCAAAATTTACTATTTTGTATGATGACGATCAGTGGGTAAGTATAGAATTTTTATCTGAACATCCAATTAAACAAACCATGAATAGCAATGGCGATTTGTCTATGTGTTTGCGCGACGACATTATGTTATTAATTGGGGAAAGAGAAGAGTGTGTTTTTGTGCGCATAAATGTGCAAGATTCTGCCAGCAAAGAATTAGCAATTCGTATTGAATCGGCGCGCTCACACATCGAATATATTGCAGAAAGAAACATTATAGCAGTTGATAACATGATTGTTAATTTGGGACATATTAATGTTCAAAAAACCGGAAGCAACATTTTTAATTTATTATTAAAAGATATCGATAACGAAATTACTATACAAAATAATACATTTGATATATTGTCAGGCACGAATTTTAAAACTATGGATGTGATTAGTGTTGTTAATGTTGGTGAAAAATTACCAGAATTATCTATAGAATTTGACGACAATATACAAACATATAAAGACCTGCCATGTATTCCGTTTGGTGATTTGCGAATTACAGTTAAATCTGATAATATAAACCTAGATAATGCTAAATTAAAAATTCGCAGAACAGGCAAAAAAGGAATATTGGGTGTACCAGAGAGTATAAATATAACAGACGGGGGTGTTTCATATAATGTTTTAAAAAGCGATGACGTAAACACGTTTGAGGGAATGATGGAAATTGATGTGAGCGCGCATGTAATTATTCACGATGTGTTACATTGCAAGGCGACAGTTGATATTGTGAATGACGGCGATGATTGTATCACATATGATGATCCAAAGTTATATTAAGGTCAAAATATATGCCAATAAGTATAAGTTTAAAATTACCAAACAATTTAACTAATACCCTACACAATTCAGATTTTATACAACAGCTTGATGACGGTTTGGTGGCCGGGCATGATTATTTTACCGGTAGATATAGTTTGTTGTCACACAAGAACAAAAACTCTAGTGATACAGATGCCCAGCCGTTGCGCGCTTCAACTTTGATATTTGGGTTTGATGCATATTACAGAGACATTGATCGTTTGCCGCTGTGTATTGATTATATAGAAGAATTAATAATTTCCGCGTCTAGTGAATTCCCTTCGGACAGAAGTATTCATTTCTTTGATTTTCCAAAGCATAACCCGAATAAATTACACCGTATAGTTGTACACAAATCAGATTTTAGCGCTGGCGGAATTATACCATATGTAACATACGTTGATTTGAATAACAATCAGCAAGATTTACGCGGGTTATATGAATTTGTAAATTATCCTTTTTCTGGAGAAGGTGGTATTGCGAAGGTATACATTAGGGCCAAGATTAAAACTCTCCCAGTAGAATATCATTTAATTTCGCAATATCCAGAAATCAATGGGATATCAACTATTTCTCAGTGGTATCCAGATACAGAGATGTATGATACTATTGTGTGGATTAGCAATCCTCCACCAAGGCAGTCAATTGTTGTGCCAGATCACACATATATAGTTAATAACTCTGGGATTACAACAGAATGGACTGGCAGAAAAACTATATGGAAGTTTAATGCATCCGAACAATCCGGAATTAATACCACCACCCATAATATATCACGATATGTATCTGATATTATAGAAATAAGACCAAATGTTTTCAACAATTCATATATTAATATTTCAAAGCAGTATTTGGACGACAGCAGATATACAACGTTGCTCCCAAGGTTGCACTGTCTTGGTTCGGACGAAGAAATATACTATTTAAATAACACAGAGTGCCGATGCTATTATTCGTCTGTTCATAATTTTGATAATTCAATTACAAGCATAGGTATATCTTCGATTCCGTATGGCATTACAACTTCTGGCATAATGATTAACCAGCCGATTGTTGGTTTTACAACAACCACAGATATTGCGCCAGATTTTGTTTTTCAATCATATTTTGAGCCAACATTGTCATGCTCTAACGATATTTGCTGCGTTGATATTAGATGCTTTAATGGTATTGGTAGTACTGGAATTATATTAAATTCTATTGATAATATTACAGAAAATCTTGGTGTGTATGTATTGTTCGGAGAAGGGGTAACTCCTGTAGCAACAACATATTTTTCGGGGGTGTCGACTACTCGCACGATTGGTCTACCAAACGATATTACATCAGCGATACTTGGCGGTGGCACTATTGAACTATATATATCACCGAAACCAAAAGATAATGTGATGTATTTGCAATCATATTTTACCCCAAAATCATATAATGATATAGATTCTGTATATTATGGCAAATCATATTTATTGTCTTCTGAAATTGTTCCTATATTTAAAAATTTCTTTGGTAGCGCGTATCTTGGCGGAGCAATAATTGCATATACAAACAACGGTATAAGTACTAGTTATATAGAGATCAAGGAACTGGCAAGTGGTATTGGCAGGTTTTTGTTAAATGCAGATGTTGGCGATTGCAAGAATGATGATAATGTCGAAAACGGGTTTTCTATAATTGCTAGTCCACGCACATCGTGGGACAAAGAAATAGGGTTGCTTGGTTCATGGATATTACAATCCGACCTTGCACCGAGTACATATGTATATAATTATGACAATACCATTACTTTGAATGCCCCAAAAACTTCTGGTGTTAATTCAAGCAGGCATTCTGTGGTTGAAATTCATTCAACAAAACCTTCGTTTTCTAGTAGAACTAAAGTCAATGTAACTTTATCTGCCGATTCTATTTCTGGTAATTTTGGCGGGGAATTATATGTAGCCTTTTCTCCGATTCCTTCTTTACAGTCCAACAATACTGAGTATATTACCGGTGTTGGGTTTACATATAAAACAATGGGATCTAGATGCGAACCATATATTGATATTCCAGAATCGGTGCCAACTGTAATGGTATTGTATAGTAAGACAAAAGGCAAAACATCTGTTATTCAACGATGTATAGATGGCAAGCTTATATACGAAGACATCAATGATGTTGATAATATTTCTGGGTTGCAAGTGGAATTAAATGGAATGATTGCGGACCCAGAAAGTAAATTTTTAAATAACATTATTTTGACAGTTAACGACATTAATTCCGGAATTACAACAATACCACTAAGTGTATATTTCCCAGCAAATGATATTGGAATGGGGTATTATGTGGCTGTTGGTAGTAGGGCAGATATATTGTCTGATTTTGATGACCCAGGAACTGCACAAGATGGTTTTTGGAAGATAAGCACTATAAGAGTAGATGGGTTACAGAGGGAAGATGCGAATTTATTTATGCCACAAAATGAAAGATTTTATGGCAAATATACTTCTGGAAATATAAATAATAAAAATATTCTTGGGCAACATCTTATATCATCAAAAACAGATATAGCCGATTATGGCATGGTTGGTACCGGCGAATCTACTACAAATTATGCATTTATAGTCCCAGTTAATCACATTAGTAATTTTGAAGATTGTTTACATCCAGATATTTTTGAAATTAAAATGATTAGTACTTCTGCAGAAACGGCAATCAATTCTCCGCGCATGCGATTTTATGGGATTAATTCTGAAAACGGATACCCTGGGAAACCGTTATTGTTTCCTTGCGGCAATTGGGTGAGCACTTCAAATGTACCACCAGAAATAATACAAAATACGGGATGTTTGTTACCGTACAACGACTTAATTCAGTTTGATATATCTAAAAACGGCGTTGGGAATACTGATTTTGTATGGGCAGTTGTAGAGGTGCCAAATAAGTGCAAAATGGCCAATTCGTTTACAGATTTGATGTACACAGATTCTACTGGGATAGGTATACAATTTTTATCAAATTATCTTTATAATTCGACTTTTGAAAAATTTGGTATAGACGGATGGAACGCAAAAGACGGAGTATTTATTGGTATAGGGACAACAATTGCTATAAGCGGTGATTATAGTATGGATATGGTATTTGGCGGTGTTGGCGCAGAACAGTGGGATTATGACACTGGAAGCGGCACCGGCGTTTCGTCTGTGTTTATTATTGATTATTTTGACAATAATCAATATGTTGATTATCAATACAAATATGGTTGCGGTGAAAATTGCTTGCAAGACTTTGTTGATGTTGATATAAGAGATCCTAGTAATAACAGTGTAGAAATTTATGACAAAACAAATGATACAGACAATTGTATGGCGAGCGGAAGGTTTGTTCCAGCCATACCAGATATGATATCTACAAGTTGCGGATTTAATAATATAGATAGTGTATCTTCTGGATTTTCTGTGGCGGAATGGGACAATCCATTGAATGCTCGGCTTGTTGATGGTGTATTTGCTAACGCATCTATATATAATTCTAATGTTCGCGCGATAACTGATTTTTTGGTTTGTACAGGGCTGAGCACGACTATATCTTCTATTTATACATTGTGCGAAATACAGGTAAATGTTAATGGGTATTATAATTGTGCACGACGCCCAGACAATGATCCAACATGGATAGTGAATTTAATTACAGACGGCAGCACGGTACAGTATAATGATTGTAACTCTGTGCGTGACGTAATTCCGTATGGAATTAGCAAAAATGTTATTTTTAAATTTGGCAAAGATATAATTGATAATCTAAATATTACAAATGCAATTATAAACAGCCCAAATTTTGGTGTGCAAGTATGTGCGTTGCAAAGACCAAACAACAATGGAGAAGACTATAATATAGATTTTTATATTGACTGCGTAAATGTTGTTGTTAAATATATTGATTTGTCACAACAATTATATACAATCAATTTTGTGCTTACTGACGAAGGCAAATCTGCACTATCGAACCCAAGTGACTATTTTAATTTTGTAGTAGATGACGTGTATGTGGGCAATAAAATCAGAATTGTTAATAATGCTTGGTATAAAATGTTCTCGGGTTATATACATAGGCACGACAACGTATTGCATAGAGCTTTTCTACAAAGCAGAGTTATGTCAGATTCGCATGCCCCAGCGGATATTAACGATTATATTAATTTTGGTGTGTATCATAGATATTATTCGCAACCAACGCCGCTGTCCAGAGATATCAGGGTTGATATCACCCCGCCCACAAAAGATGGTACAGGTCGCTCTTTCTTGTATGTGCTCCCTCCATACAATGGGATCGGTGTTACTGCAGTAATTGAGGCAAGTGACGACGACTCTGGTATATATGCTTTCAGATTTGCCAAAGAATCAAGACAGAATAAATTATATTTTGAACCATGGAAATCATGGGATTCGTATGTTATTAACCCAGGGATTGCTACTTATAGATTGGTGTTCCCAATACGTGAAAAAGGCGGATTTTATCAAGCCATAGGGCCAAGAAAGGCATGGGTGCAAACAATCGATAGGGCCGGGAATATATCTGAAAGTAATATTGTTGGAGTAACTCAGCCAGCAATAGCCATTATTGATACTAAGCCTCCGCATGGCAAGGTCCATTTCATAGATTTGTCAACTGGCGAAATTACTAACCGCACAAATAAGCAAAAAATCATATTTGGGTTTGATGCATATGACGAAGCCACGGATGTTAAAGATTATCAATGGAGGGATGTTGGGTTTACGACTTGGAGTGAGTGGAAAGATTTGGATTCTTACCAGCAGTATTATATGGGTACGTCGAGTGCTACGAAAAGAGTAGAAGTGCGATTTAGAGATTATGCCAACAATGTTTCTGACAGTCTTAGAAGGCATGATATATTACCTAATAAGTCAATAAAAAATGTTTTGTTCAACGAATCTGCTGAATATAACGGCGAGTTATATATGTCGGGGATTTGGAGCAAAGAATATAGCAATTTAATATTGAAACAAAGCCAAGATACTAGGTATCGCCCGAATACCGCATACACTATTCATTCTAGTGATACAGATCAGACGATCTATGTAAATCAATCGGATTCTGTATTGTTAAAAGTCAAGGGAATTTATGATGACAACTTCCGTGTTTTTATACAACATCAACCTGACGATACACTGAATCCTTTGTTTGAATTGTCAGAGAATGAATTTTATATAGAGAACGGATATATTATATTTGCAGAACCAAGGTCTGACGACGACGAGTTTGTGGTTTTAAAAGTTCGCAAGGACGTTGCTGTTATTTATAAGTGGAATGGCAATGATATACTAAAGATTGGCGATATGACTTATCAAAATGAAAAAATGATAACATCTATGCTTGTTGTAAATGATGTTTTAATGTTTGCTACTAATAGCGGCAAGATATATCAATTTGATGGATGGTCCATTGGCGATCCGATAGCACAAATAAAAACCACAGAAGAATTGCCGATTACAAAGATGTTTTCTTTCCAATTTGATGATGAATCAGAAAGCTATATTTATGTAACTACAGCCAAGCAGCCAACGCTGTGGCGCATACCATATTCTGGGATTAATTCTAATAATAAATGGGAATGTATATCTTCTGTGAGTAATTTTATTACTTCTACAGCTAGTTATATTACAAAGATTAGTGATATAGCTGGGGCATATAATCAATTATTTATGATTACTGATTCTAATTTTGTTTTTAAGTATACAAGGGGTATCGATTCTGAGTATATATCATATGAGCAATTAATGCCATCTATGTTTAATGACGAAGAAGTACAGCTGCCAATGCCAAGTGCCATTACTTTGGTTGATAAGCATGTCGTAATAGGGTTGGGCAATAAACCAGAACTTTATTCTTATTATTGTACAAACAAACCAAATCCCGAATACGAAGGAGAATATAACGTTATAAAATTTGATTACCAATTTGTTAAAAGTCCGCATCCTTGGCAATATTATAACAGCAACGGGCAAACTAATATTTTTTCGTCTAATAATATTTTTTATGAAACTGTTGACACAAATGGATTACAAAAATATTATATGCACATTGTTGGTAATGAAAAAGAAAATGTTTCACTAACATTAGATAATGCCAGTGATTTGTTTGGGAACATTGGCGATCAATGGACAATGGATTTATATGTTAAATATATTGGAGATGGCAACAACAAAACGCTTGATGGCGGAAGGCAATCCTTGCAAGTATGGGACGGAAGATATAATTTTGATTTGACATATTCTACTTCATCTTTGCGATTACAAAGCGGGGATAATATTATTGAGACTAATTTGGGCGGGTCTATAAAAACCTGGGATTTCCATACTTCGGGAGGATATACTCCTGATACGCAGAGATGGGTGATTGATCAAGACATATCTAGTATGTCTGTTAGTGTAAACAATCGCCTTGTGTGTAATATTAACGGAACAAATCCGCGTATAAAATGGCTGGCATTAAACCAAAACGAAACGTTTGATATTAAGCAAAATACAAAAATTCAAATATTGATTGGCGGAGTGTCGGATCCAAACGCCGAATTGAGAGTGTATGTTTCGACCGATTATACCACCAATTGGGAATCACACGCATATTCTCATGCTTTTATACCAAGCCAAGAAATGCTCATGTATACAATTGACCCAAGCATTACCGGTAATATAAAGGCTATTGCAATAGAGGTATCTGGTGTTAAGTCCAAAACTGGGTTGCTAAGTATTGATTATATTACGTTTGTTAATACGGCAAATATTAATAACAATATATTGTTTGAGATGGTGCCAATGCGCATATGTGTAAATGACCGCAATATAAAAATTTATATGGGAAGAAGCAATAACCCAATAATATCCGCAGATGGATTTCTTAAATTATCAACTGCTGAAAAGAAAATAAAAATTGGAAAGTTACATAATTATAAATATGAATTAGACACGATCTATTACAATAACAAATCTTTATATGAACCATCAAGCGAGTGGGCTTATGAAAAATTGGCGTTTAAAAATGGCGTTAACGATTTGCCAGTTGTAGTAGAAGAACATAATTTTGCTCCATTTTATAGATTCAGTAGTGGCAGAGGTGTATCAAAATTTTTCAATTATCTTGGTGCGGATTGGGTAGCTATTGCCGGCAAATATATTACAAACAAAAATGGGGATTCAAATTATAATGTATTGTCTGACATGTCTATGAAATTTTATAGTTATGATGAATCTGCCGAAATATGGCAATATCGTCCAGTATATATCGGAGATGATAAGTTGGTGATTAGTCCAACAATGGCATCTGGATATAAATCAAGTTTAATAATTAATGGGCGATATTTGGATGATTAAACAAAAACGCCACTGATCAGTGGCGTTTTTGTTTAAGATATATTTACTTCTAGTATTAGAATTTAAATGCAAGACCAACCGCAAATTGCGCTCTGGTTTTGTGTGAGAAATCTAATCCCATGCCTCCCCACAGACGATTAACACCAACGTTAAACATAACTCCTCCGCTCCACTTGTCATTATGACCTTGATTGGCGATTGATACATATGGGCCAACGCCAAGAGATAGCTGCCCTGTTGCTGGGTCGTTTACACGTACTGCTTGATATCCCAATACAGGAGCCCATCTAGCATCACTGTTTGTAACTCCAACCAAGACTCTATTCCCCTTAGCGTCTGATAGATTTGAACTAAGACTTTGTTTTGTCTCTTGCGCGTTTGCCATTATGCAGAACGACAATGCGAGACATGTTAACGATACGGATAAGATTTTTTTCATTGTGCATTTCTCCTTTTGTTTGCATGCTTATTTGTTATAATAGCACATAAGATCCAAAATGTGCATTTTTGGTACTAAAAATTCTACAGCGCGAAGTACGAAATCCCAATCAATTATAAACTGGGCAGTTGATGTGAATATTATAATCCTTTTCTGCCACTTTCTTGTTCTTGTTTTAATGATTCTAATATACGGATTTTTGCTTCATCGAATTGTTCGATAATATCTGGGTCATCCGTTCTCCATGTGCGTTTTTCAAAAGGTCTCGAATTAATGTATTTTAAGAATCCATCGATCTCTTTGTTATAAGATCCATAAATATGATAGCTGGTTACATAATGGCAATATTTTCCAACCTCAACGTTTAGTTTTTCGGCAATATTTTTTTGTAAGTCTGTAAATGCAAACATATTCATAAATGCCGCCTTATATGCATCATTACTTCTCATATGAGCATTCATTTGAAGCTTGCCATTAATAATTCTACACTGTATACTTTGTAAACAGGCGGGATCGTTAATGCCTTCGTCTTCCCAGGGCTTCCATGTAATAGCTATAGCCCTGCGCGAATAAGGACATTTTTCTAGTGTATTTATTATATAATCGATTTGATTAATATCTTTGTTTATCCCAGGAACTTTGTATTTTTTTAGTCTTTCAGAATATGTATATTCCCATTTGCCTTCTTCTGGGCATATCCAGTGGTCGTGTATGCCATCTACCACTTCTTGTCTATATGATTCTAGTCCGGCGATGCTGTCTGGAAAACAACGGTGTATTCGTGGTTCACTGAATGGGTTTTCTATTACGATTAATGCCGTGGCGTCTAATGAGGGAGGGTCGCCATCTTTGTCATATTGCGTTGGAATTTCTATTCCGTTTTGCTTTAGCTGACATATAGATTGTTCCCACGCAGAAGGTAGATTCTCTTCGTGTACATAAACTATTCCTTTTTGATTTTTCATTTGTGATACCTTTCTATTTATGTATACACTTATTAATTATACACCTTTCGGCTCACATAGTGCAATGAGGTTTCTGCTGATATTCTGTGTAATAATAACATAAGATTGTTAGTTATAGAGCAGTGGGCTTGAAAGCCCGATTGGATTGCCCAGTATAGGTTAGTAGGAGGCTAGTATGGCAAAACCAACACTTATGATAATAGATATAGACGGAGTTTTATGTGACCCAAGGATACGAATGAAGCGTATTGATTATAAATCAGAAAAACGTCACGATTATAATAAATTTATTAAAAGCCTAAGAGAATACAACAAGGATACATATGGTGACAAACCAATTCGCAAAGGTATACAATTATACCACGCACTCAAGAGTATATTTAATCCAGACAGGTGTGTATTTTTGACTGCCAGAGATGAAGATAATTTTCATCCCACAATAGAATGGCTTAGAAAACATGTTGATGACAAAATCCAGGAGGCCGATTTGATTATGGAGCCGTTGCCCGTATTAGTTGGTGATGAATACAATCCGGTTTATAAAAATAGTGTAGAATATAAACGTAATATCATTAAACAACTACTGTCTAAATATGAAGTTATTATGGCCGTGGATGATGAAGATAAAAATTGTAAAATGTTTGAGGAAGAACATATACCTTATTTACAATTTAAAGATCCAAATGTAGATGTTGATGAATATAAAGAAAAATTGAAAAATATCCCAAATAATTATTAAACGGGAAGAATTGTTCTATGTTTAATTTGCGATTTTATAAAGAAGCCCAAAACAAACCAAGAGACCTTAGGTCCGATATATATAATCAGATGCTTGAGGAGCATGAGCCGCTACAATTTGCGAAGGAAGAGCATACTAGCGACAAACAGCCACCAATTGTATATGATAAAAAATATCCTTCGCCAAGCAAAAAGGGGTTAAATGATACAAATTTTTTGAGTATATATTCTCCAATTTATCAATCGTATATAGAACAGTTTAGGGGGAAAAGCGATGAAGAGCTTATGTCTATATTGGATGACATTATATCAAAATATCCCCCTAAAAAAGCTGATACATATGAATGGAATATTGATATAAATATTAGAGCGAAATATCAGGCTGCATATGAATTATTATATAAAGTTTTGGATAAACAACCACGCTTAAGTCAAGAAGAACGAAAGAAACAACTACAAGATAAGATATATAAGGATATACAACCATATGTAGACAAGATTGTGGATCTATTGCGCGGCAATCCATATGCCGAAAGTATTATTTATACTGCTAGCGCTGATGAACCTAGGCAGCTAAGAGGTATACCAGAAGGCATTGGCATTAAGGTTCATTTAATATTAAAAGATATTAGAAATTATATTTTTGATAATATGCGCATTGATAATACCAAAAAGGTTGCGGCTTCATATGAGGTCCTTGAGAGATTTATGTCAGAGGTCGCAAAGAAACTTGGTATTCCATTTTTACCACACTTAATGCGCATGTTTGGTAACCCTCATTTTTCAGAAGTAGCACGCGAGTTTAAAGAATATATGCCGGAGGGATTAGATCAAGAGCAATCAATAGAAACAAAAATAAAAGCTATCGAAAAAATAAGACAACAGTATGTTATGGCTGGTGTATATGATACTAAAAAGTTATATGAAAGATTAAAAGAACAATACCCCAACGTTATGACGCCAGCTATATTTACGCAACTCGCTAGACCAAATCAAACCATGACGGGGGCTAGCATAAATACAGCAGACAGACTTGGCAGATTATTTGATGACGTAGCCCCGAATGGCAATGGAGTTGCGTTAGTCAAAAATCTTATTAATTTAATTAATAGAGAGATAGCCGGTCAATATTACACAGAAGCAGCAATGGCTGGCATAGCAAAACTATGGTCTATGCCCGTCACAGACAAAGAAGGTCGCGTACTTAATGACTATATGCGCAACTTCAAACCAATAACTAAATATGAAATACTTGATGTTGCAGGTTTTACATATGAAGCGTATCCAAGTACGTTTCCAGAAGACGAATTATTGCCTAAAGAGGAAGATTTTATTACTATAGATGGTGTACCTCAGGAGGGTGTTATAAATGATATAGCGTATAAAAGACGTATTGCTGGTATACTTGACGAATGCCTAATGGTAATAAATTGTGTTGAACCAGAAACACTATATGAGTTTTTTAATTATAGTACCAAAAGGCATGATTTCCCGCCTGGTTCTACGAAAGAAATGATATTTTTTATTTGGGATACAGTATGTGAGCGCAAGATACCAAAATTTGTTGAACTATTGTCATATACTGGGCATTATAACAATCCTGATTTTATTTCAAAGATAGAAAATGCTATGGACAGTAAAAAACAAATAGATTTCGATTTTATTGGGTTTAGTTTTGCTGATACTATCAATAGCATGAACGAAAGAATTATTATTAATACACTTAGGAATGATTATGGTTTAATGGCAACAGCGTATCAAATGACTATTAATTCTCCGTCAGGATGTACAATTAACCCAAGAGGATTTAATGTCGATTTTATGTTTCCGGCCGATGTGTTAACTGGGTGGAGCAACAATCAAAACGGCGAATTACAACCAGTGGTACAAACCCAGGTAGTTTTTGTGGGAGAAATGCTTGGATGGGATCAGAACAATCCATTTAATCCCAGGCTATACCCAAAGTTTGATCCAAAAAATAATATCAAAACTCCGGATGGTAGAATGTGGCTTGTTACTATGCAAACGGACAGCGGTGAAGTAAAAGTCATGCTTGGAATTAAAAAAGAAAACATTGACGAAGAAGACATAGACGCATATGAATTTAGAGAAGCGATGGTTGGAGATGAATATAAAATACGCACCGAGTGGAAAAAAATGTATGAAACTTTTGTATCACATATATTGGGCGGTAGCACAATATTTATAAAACATAATTTCACACAAGAAGAATTACAAGAAGAGCTAAATAAACAATCTATATTATGGTCGTATAAATATGGCGAAACTATTAGCCCATCGCTGGCAGAAGTAATAGAATACGCCAAGGAACATCCAGAATCTGATATGTCTAAGTATTTTAAGATTGTTAATAAGGTATATTCAAATGGTAGAACAGAAAAGGGATATATACAAAGAAAATTTACTCCCAAGCAGGCATTTTTGATATCTGCTATTTCTCAATATAGATTCCAAGAAGGATTACTTCCTATTATTGTAAGAGCTCAAGAAGAAGGATACGCCACAACGGCTATGTTAAATTATTTCCAGGAAGTATCAAAGATCAATAATACGATATCTGAATTATTCAAAAAATACAAAAGTTCTTACGATATGTATGTGCATTTTATGAGTAGCGGCGATCTGGCATCAGCATCTAGAGAAAGAGAAATGTTGCGTAGATACTCTGAGAGTATAAATAGAAATAAAATATTGCTTAATCAAATCAAAGAACGATATGTTGGAAATATAATAAATATATTTCGCAGATTCGAAAATGGAGAACTTGATGCTCCAGAAGTTGTTAGTATGCAGCAGAGATATATATCTGGGCTAAACGAATTACAAAGACTTTTTGACGAATCGCTTAAAGAAAACATAGATATTACTAAAGATTTAACAGACGAAGAAAGAAGCATGATTGTTAAAAAAAGACAAGAACTATCTATGGAAATAAGAAGTATATTTAATAAGATGAATTTAAACAAAGCTTCTTTTGTTGACCCATTTCCTGTTCCTGTGTTGCGGTCATCAAATAACGCGAAAGTAACTGCTTCTTGGTACAGGAATCGTATAATAATGAATTGAATATAACAAAGTAAATATACTTCAAAAATGGAGGTTGTAAATATTATGAAAGTATCATCCCCTGATTTCCAATGGTTGCAAGACGCGATTAATAAGGCGCGTAAGTTTAAACCAAGCGATTGGGTTGGATCTGCAAATTCTCTTAGAGTGCCGTCTGTAAAGGCGGTTGATTTGGGTGTAGTATTGCCAAAAACAGGGTGGTTAAGAATCGCGTTTGTTGATAGAGACAATAAAGAAAAAACATTGCTTTTAGAAGAAGATTTAACTAATTTTAGCCAAGTGGTTAAGGGTGTTGGTTTTGACAACAGCGGATCAACAGAGCCGGTTGTAATTAAAGGGGCATCTGTTGTATTTTCCACTAGGTGGGTATTAAGTTTTACTCCTTGGAGAGCAGTGGTTGAATTTAAGAACGTGAATGGCGTGAGATATCGATTCGATGGCATGATACCGCTTGGTAGAAAAATTTCTGATTACTTTGCTGGGTTTGAGACATATCTTCAGCGTTTGGTACAATTTTAATTTAGAAATAATTGATATATGTATATTAAAAAGCACGGATTTTAAATCCGTGCTTTTTAATATCATTAAAATTTGTAGAATATCAGAAAACTCTTATACTTGTAGTGGGTAACGAATGGCGTTAATGACAAATATCACCTTCTCCTATAAGTATAAGGATTGCAGAATATATTATCACCAATTTGAAGAGAATGACAAGACATGAGGCATGTAAACAGGATAGAGATATTGGTTATATTTGGGCAAGCAATTATCAACATATAATCAAAGACTTAAATGTTAAAGATTTGGCAAGAATCAAACTGGCAAAATCATCCAACAATGCAGGCATTGGTATATTCTATAAATTCTTAGAATATAAAGCATTATGGGCAAGCAAACGAGTTATCAAAATTGATAGGTGATTTGCTTCTTCAAAGATTTGCAATATATACAAACACAATCAAGCATTAACATTGTTCGATAGGGCATGGATTTGCGAAAACTGTGGTATAATACACGATAGAGATATAAATGTTTCAAATAACATCAAAGAAGACAGAGGTAATTCATGTATGTAGTAGCGGGCGGGGCTGGATTTTTAGGTTCTTATTTTGTTGATTTGCTAATTGATAGCGGAGAAGACATATTTGTTATAGACAACTTGCTGACTGGGAATATTGTAAATATAAAACATCATATGCATAAATCTAATTTTCATTTTGATGCATGCGATATTAGAAATACCAATATTTCGGAATTGTTTGTCAACAAAACAATCAATGGTATATTTAATTTTGCTTCACCCGCAAGCCCGCCTGTATATATGAAACACGCACTGTTAACTATGGAAAGCAATTCTATTGGCGTACAAAACTTGCTTAATATAGCGAAGGAACACAATGCTTTGTTTTTCCAGGCTTCCACAAGCGAGGTGTATGGCGATCCATTAATACATCCGCAAGCCGAATCATATTATGGCAATGTTAATTGTTATGGCGAAAGAAGTATGTATGATGAAGGTAAGAGATACGCAGAAACTTTAATCAAAATATATCATGAAGAATTTGGAGTGAATACAAGAATTGCGCGTATTTTTAATACATATGGTCCGAGGATGGACATGCTTGATGGCAGAGTTATACCAACACTAATATGCCAAGCGATTAAGAATAAACCAATGACTGTATATGGTGGTAGTCAAACAAGAAGCTTTTGCTATGTTACAGATCTTATTGATGGTATTAGCAAACTATGTTTCAATAGCGAAATTCACAATCCAATTAATATTGGCAACCCACACGAAATAACCATTATAGAATTGGCACAAACTATTAAGACACTTATCAATAGCAGTAGCGATATATTAGTAAGCAATCTTCCAAAAGACGATCCAATTAAGAGGAAACCAGATATTACACAGGCCATTAACAAGCTTGGGTGGTCGCCAATTATTTCTTTAGATGATGGTTTGAGGCACACTATATCTTATTATCTTAAATTGACATCCTCCTACAGCCAAAGCTCTTGGCGTTATTGTTTTTGATTTCGTTCAATTAGAATTTAAGATTTGTGATTGTATATAAAATATATTGCCGATTCGGAATTGTTAGTTTTAATATTATATAAGCCTTTAGAGTATCAGAATACGAGAAAATATATTGTATAATTAATTGAAAGTAATTCTGTAACGAAGGAGCAACCTATGACAAAAAATAAGGATTCTAAGTTAATACCTATAAGCATCAGGATTGAAGAAGATGTTATCACCAATTTAAAGAGAATAGCAAGACATGAGGCATGTAAACAGGACAGAGATATTAGTTATATAGACCTAATTAGAGAAGCAATAATAAATACGTATCCTATGCCACCAAATACAAACCCATAGATTTACTAGGTATTTAATAGCGAGATAGAGTAATATATTAAATACAGAATTGAAGAATTGTGTGTTCGGCGTGGATAGCAATTGTTGGGTTAGAAGCAACACCCAAACATTTCTAGTAATAAAATTAAAATACATAGAAGAATATGTTAATTATAGAGCGCTACAAGTTCAGATTGAAACCAAATAACCAACGGGTTGAGAAATTCATACAATTTGCTAGTTATCGACATTTTGTATATAATTGGGCATTAGACGAGAAGTCTACTCATTACAAAAATACCAAGGAGACATTAAATTATAACACTTTAATTGTGGTATAATACACGATAGAGACATAAATGCTTTAATCAATATCAAAGAAAAAGGTTTAAGGTTGGCGGTTGTAGGAAGTATAAATAATTAAAATACTGATAGAGTGAGCACAAAACTATAGAAATATAGCAGTTCGTGTTGAAATCAAAAGCTTCTAGGCTTGTTCAAGAGGCAATTCAAAATAGCAAGCCTGCGCCAACAAGAATTAAGCTGTGTTGTTGGTGAATGGGTATTAATGGAGAAATAAAATATGAGGAACATACTCGGTGACCCGACAAGATGTTTAAATAGAAATTGCAAACATGAATTCTACAAAGAATCCAATATAGGATACATTCCACAATCTCCAGCAGAGGTAGCAGTTGTAATGATGTGTCCAAAATGCCATGACGTATTCGCAATTACCCAAATACCTTCCATGGTTGAGGACTACATGAATAGTCTTAAAGCGGAACCAAAGTCAAAATTGCCAAAAATTACAAGATCAGAACTAGTAAATATACAAAATAGTTTAATTGGCGACGACAATATTCTATCTTCTATTTTAGAAGCCCCACTGATTGATGAAAAAAATTAACGTATAATATTAACAGGAGTTAATAAATGAACCAGCCACCAATTGGTATAGATTTAGGCACGACTCTTTCTGCCATAGCATATGTTGATAAAGAAGGGATAGCGCGTGTAATACCAAACAAATTTGGCAAAAATCTTACTCCGTCTGTGTTTTCTATCGATCAAAATAACAATATATATATTGGCGATGAAGCAATTATATTCGAAAAAAACAATATAATAAATACAATACGTTCTATAAAAAGAATAATTGGAACACCAATTAAAAAACAAATATATGACAGAGAATATTCCCCAGAAGAAATTAGTGGATATATATTATCTAACTTAAAATCATATGCTGAAGAATACCTTAATACCAAAATATCCAAAGTCGTAATAACTGTGCCTGCTTATTTTAATAATGACCAAAGAAAATCTACGAAGGACGCTGGGGCTATAGCCAAGCTTGATGTGTTACAAATAATTAACGAGCCCACTGCCGCCGCACTGGCATATGGGCTGGGCACAAATAAAAACGAAAAAATAATAGTTTTTGATCTTGGCGGCGGTACGTTTGATGTTACAATACTGAATATTACAAGCAATAATGTTTTTGATGTACTATCTACCTCTGGTGACACTGCGTTAGGGGGAGATGATTTTGACAACCAATTAATTGACTATTTTATATCATGCATGAATATAAATAGCGAAGCGTCCAATATACCTCTAATCAGGGCGATTTTGCGCAATATAGCAGAAGAAACAAAAATTAAACTTTCCACAGAGCAAGAAATATATATACAAAATAAGCAAATCAAAATTATAAATGATGTATATACACTCGATTGTCGCATAACTAGAGAACAATTCAATAAGATGATAGATAAATATTTGAATAAATGCAAAAATTGTATGAATTTCGCGCTTAGAGATTCTGGGTTAAAAACATATAAAGAAATTGACAAAATCATATTGGTGGGGGGTAGCACTCGTGTTCCGTATGTAAGAGAAAAAATACAAGAATGGACTGGAATAACACCAGATGCGTCGATAAACCCAGACGAGGCAGTTGCGCTTGGCGCGTCTATTCAGGCGTCATTATTAATGCATAGTAATACGCAAAGTGCCGTGTTGTTGGATGTCACTCCGCTAACTCTTGGCATAGAAGCAGCCGGAGGTATGATGATACCGATGATTAAACGGAATACTACTATTCCTGTAGACCACGAAGAAATATTTTCGACTGCAGAAGATAATCAAGATTGTGTAGCCATAAAAATATTCCAAGGTGAAAGACCAAGAGCCGAAGATAATAAATGTATTGGGTCGTTTAAATTAGAAGGAATCAAACCAGCTCCAAGAGGGGAGCCGCAAATACTTGTAACATTTAGTGTTGATATGAATGGTATAGTATCTGTAATGGCAAAAGACGAAGACACGTGTCAATACAAGCAACTAACAATCACTGGTAGTTCAAATATATCTCAGGAAGAAATGGATAGAATTTTATTAGAGGCAGAACGATATAGAGAAGAAGATAAAATTATACAAGAAAAGTTTATAATAATTAAAAAATTACAAGATAGATTAGTGCAAATTAGCAAATTATTAGAAACGTCTAATGATATTATTAATACTACAGAGCGTACAAAACTTGAATATTATTCAAAAATTATTGAAGAGGAAGATTTGTTGTGTAGAGATGTTGATAATTTGTATACTTTGGAAAAAAATATAGAAAATATAATGGATAAAATAAGCAATAAATTAAAAATCAAAGCAAAGAATATTTTAGAAAAACACTTGATTGAACAGGCATAATAATGGACACATTAAATATTTATCAAAATAAAATAAGACCAGTTGATGAATTAGAAAAAGTAGAGCTTAATTTATCGAGAATAGTTGTAGATGAAAACAGAGGTTCTTTGGCTGTATTAAGTGTTGAAAACAAAAGGTATATTTATTTTCTACCACAACACGAAGGAACAATGCTAACTTATGCAAAATCTGGTTGTTCTAAGAAACCACACATTCCCACAATATATCATATATATATAAACATGATGGAATCCCTTGGGTATAATTTAGAAAAATGCGTGCTTGAAAGTTGCATCGGTGATGTTTATTATGCAAGTTTACATTGGAGGCACAACAAAGCAAATATTGATGCATATGCCCAGGTATCGTTTGGAGATGCACTTATATTTTCAACAATGTGTGGCGCGAAAATGTATGTTATAAGAAAAACCATTGATGATCTTGAACCAATAAGCCCCCAATTACAAATGATAATTGACCATGGAGTGTCCGATGAATAATATGGCATCAAAAAAATTTGATCCGGATAAAATAATAGATTATAATGTAGATTATTATGCAATTCTTGGAATTACAAAAGATTCTTTGCCACCATCAACTGTGGAAAATAGAGATACTATAGCAAATATATTAAGCGAAGCATATACTCGGTCCGCTTTAAAATCACACCCGTCAGTTGATGGCGGGAGCAATGAAGCATTTAAGCTTGTTGTAAGAGCACACACCATATTGTCAGACGAATTGTTAAGGAAATGTTATGATTCTGGCGGCAAAGATAAGCCAAGAAGCATTGAAGACGGCGCATTGTATGAAATAGATTGGGATGCGATTGGTAATTATAGGAAAGGTACAATTGCAGATACAATTGGCTTTGGTTTATTTTATCAAATATCGGACAGGTCCGAAGAGCTTGGTCTAATACCTGCGTTTTACCCAGAATATTTATATCATTCATACGAATGGGATTGGGTAATAAAAAATACAGACAGCAAATTGTCACTAGCAATTGTTCCGGATGACGAAGATGTGCTAAGACTTACATCAGGCAACAATATAAAACAATCATTGCCGTTCAAGATATACATATGTATACCTCGCAACCACTTATATTTTTCAAGAGAAAATAATCAACAAACAATCCAGGCAGATAGCGACACAGAGATTATCAAAAGCAAAATTATACGCGCAAAGTATTCAGATTATAATTTAAAAGAAACAACGGTTATGAACGATGCGGTAGAATATATTAATAATCAGCTATTAAATGATTTGAACTCGTTTAGGAATGGTAGCCTCGTGGAACAACAATTGCAATACGATGCAGAGGCCGAACAAAGCCAATGGGTAGACACAAATAAAATTAAACAACACGACATATTGTTAATGAAGGCAATATTAATGTCTAAATCATTTGTTACCCAAAAAGACCCGCGGGGAGCAGATTTTTTGGAGAAATTAAAAAATCAGCCATGACATATTGCATAGGTATTGGATGTATCATGTTGTTTTACAATTTCTTCCTTGATATTGATTAAAGCATTTGTGTCTCTATTGTGTATTTTACCACAATTACCACAAATCAATGTCCTATCGGATAATGTTAATGCTTTTTGTGTTTACATGCATTTAATTGTGCAATATATTATCTCTAGGTTTTTGAATTATTTTTGAAGAATATTATATTGGACATGAATATTATTCATCTTATATAACAAGTATGAAAGTTTTCTGGTGTTATTCTATAAAAACAAACCAAAGCAAAGTATAATATGTACAATAAAAAATTATATTTTATTTTGTTGTGTGGATTGGGGAAACCATGCCCGTTGTATGTATGGTAATCCAACAAAAATGCAGATTGCACTAAGCATAAAATAATGATAGTTATGTCTATTAAATTTGCGACAAGCCGACTAATTAAAAAAATTAGTCGGCTTGTCGCTATTAATGCAAAACAAAATACAGGAGAACATATAAATGCCCAAACATATCTACATATTAGATACATGCGTTTTAATACACGACCCATATTCTATATATAAATTTGCAGAAAATGATATATATTTACCATTGGCTGTCATTGACGACTTGGATTCTTTAAAAACAACCAGCGGAACCACTGGGTATTATGCAAGAGAAATATTAAGACAATTGGATAAATTTGATCTTGCAGAAATGTCTTCGTGTGGAGTAAAAATAAACAATGACGGTGGTAAATTATATATATTAAATACCGAAATAAATGAAGCAAACAATGAATCTGTCCCAAATATAATACGTGTTAATTCAGATAATGCCATTATATCTGCGTGTATATATTTACAAAATCGATATCCAGAACGGCAAGTATCAATAGTTACCAAAGACATAAGCCTAAGAATTAGAGCTACATCCTGGAAATGCATGGCAGAAAATTATCAATCTGATTTAATTACCGACGAAATATACACCGGAATTAGAAATATTATATTGCAGTCCGAAGATGAATGGGACAGTGTGTGGAAAAACAAAGAATATCCTGTAGATGCGCTACCAAATTCGATTCAGATACAGTTGAATAATTTATCACCAAATGAATTTGCCGTATTTGATTGGCAAAACAAAAAATGTTTTTCTATTTTTTGTGATAACAAGCTTTGTATTTTGAAAGACGACAAGAACAATTGCAATAATGGATATAACAATATAACAAAAATGGGGATAACTCCCAAAAACATAGAGCAAAGATGCGCAATGGAAGCGCTAGATAGCAAATCGATCCTTATGGTATCAATTTGCGGCCCGGCAGGAACAGGAAAAACACTATGTGCCTTATCTGTGGCCTTGGATAAGGTATACCATGGTGTGTATGACAAGCTTATAATAATCAAGCCTCTTGTTCCTGTGTCTGGTAGAGATATAGGATTCTTGCCAGGTGACAAATACGAAAAAATAGTTCAGTGGCTTGGCCCATATAAGGACAACTTAGCCCAATTATCGAGCGGTAAAAATAGCTATGATTTTGATTTAGAAACCATGGTAGAAGAAGGGATAATAGAAGTAGAAGCAATGACATTCATACAAGGGCGCAGTATACCTAGAAGCTTTATAATAGTTGATGAGGCACAAAATTTAAGCCCAAGGGAATGCAGAATGATAATTGAAAGATGTGCCAATGGGAGCAAAATTGCGCTTCTTGGAGATTTAACACAAATAGAAAACCCATTTTTAGATGCACGATCTTGTGGGCTAGTACACGCGATTAATGGTGGCATGGGTAAAAAGGAGTGCGCTACTATTACTTTGAATAAGGTCGAAAGATCGTCTTTGGCGGCGATAGCGTCAGAGATATTTAAAAGGTGAAATATGATTTCTCATCAATGGGTAAAATATAATGTGACATTTCCTGCTTATCATACCACAAGAGGCAATGCATTATTCCCGATAGCAGATACACAATATAGATACATGGATTTAGGATCTCATATTTTTACAGGAGATAACGCACATGCATTCCAGGCCGTAACAACTGGTCTTAGATTTATTGGCGGAAATGTAAAAAATATTAATATATGGCTAGATGGTGTAGACGCAGATTTATATCCAAGGGTTGGATCTGGGAACACATCTTGCCCATTATTTAAAGAAAGAATATTTGATTTGTCTGATAACACAACACATTTTCAATTGAAATATTTAATATTAAACGAAAATTCGTCAAGTGATTATAATATGTTTATAAACGAATACAACGCCATAGATGCTGGTGGCAGCATTATGCCAATCACAGAAGATACATCAATTAATCTAGGCATGATTAGAAATTTTAGATGGAGCGGAGATATACATAGAGATTATTTATATTCCTCCCCCGTGGTATTCAGAATGTTTGCGCCAACAAATACGTCACCATACCCATATATAAATTGGGATATAAGAAACTTTAGAATACATGTGAAATACGAATCTGTTGAGTAGAGGAAATAGGTATATACTATTATAAGTTATAATATATAAACACAAGAGATGATGAAAAATGTCTATAGATATAGAAAAAGAACTACACAATTTGTTACTTGGTTTATCTCCTTGTTCTGGGAATGAAGATATTATAGAACAATCAATAATTATAGCAGAAGCATCGGCTATATTTAACACTATGACAAGAAAAGCATCTATTTCGTCTACAAATAATAAAAAATGGCGCGAAGCCAAAATGCTCGATGCTCTGTTAACATCCATGCAAAATCACTATGCAAAAAACAATGAAGAAAAAATAAGCGCAATTGATGCTACAGATCTTACTCCAGAACAAATTGTACACAAAGCATCTAGGTTACAAACAGCACCCATGCCTAGTGATTATGATCAGCCATTCGGTAATAACATGGATATATTAAACGATAATGATCTTGAGCCATTTTTACACAACTCTACGGAAGGGCGCACAGCAGAAGATTATCTAATAGATGATTTGTCGCTGCTACATCCGGTAAATGTGTTTTCGCCGCCTGGATGGGGAAGACATAGAAGTGACTCCACGCGCGTTCGTTAAAGAATCGCAAGACATGGGGTCTTTGTTTGGATTAACTGGCCCAATACCTACGGCACAACAGCCGTTAATGCCGGCATATCCGCAAACTATGCAACAGATGAGTAGCGGAAACCCGACCGCAAAATCTAAACCGCCTATTTATAAGCCGTTAGATTCGATGGCGGATATATTATATGATGCAGAAGCAGAGCAGATGATAGAAGACGATCCAAACCTAAGCTCAGACGAGTTGGCAATGCGTATATGGATAGCGTATGGCGGCAGAGAAGATGGCAATGTCATTCCTGGGAGAATTGGGGAGCGCATTGAACAAGACATGTACAATGTTCAAGAAGCAGAAAAAGAAAGAAAAATCACAGAACATTCACGATGGAAACGATTACCAAAAGGAAAATATATAATCGATTTATTTAAATTAGACGAATTGGCAAAAGTAATAAAGGGTCTTATATACGGGCACATCAAAGAAACAAAACAGCAAGCGCCAGCCGGTGGTATGGGCGGAGGTATGTCAATGCCTATAGCTTCTGGTTTAAGCAAATGGGTAAAACTATCTTATATAGCAGATTGTATTCGTCCATCTCTTGGTGAAGAGTTTGATAAATCACTAACAAAAACCGCAAGATGAGGTGAGGCGTGAATTTCCCAGGCGCATTGCACGGTATTGAACCAGCCACCGGCTTATTAGTGCGTGGCATTAATATTAATGGCAAATATTTACTTGTAGATTCTTGCAGTGTTATGCCAACCCAAGAAACTAAAATGGAATGGTATTTGCAGGGTGGGCCGCGAGCTTCTATAGCAGATATTAATACAAGAGAAATAAAGGGCAATATTGAATTTCCGCTAAGAGTATTGTCTGACGGATCATTGGAAGATGGTGCGATCGAAATATTAGTAAACGCGGAAAATCCAAATAGAGCACTAAAAATTGATACGAATCATACATTACTAACTACAAGGATAGTTGCAGATTGTGGGGGTACAGACAACAATGAATTGTTAACTCTTGATTGCCTTGTTATTGAGAATTTGAGTATTACAGCAGCGCCGCAACAAGGCATTAAGGTCAGTGCCACCGTTACTGGGACATTAACAAGTAGACATTCTGCAGATTATATAGCCCCATCAAGCGATAAAATAATTGGCAGACAATTATCGTTCCAGGATTGTAACGCTGGCAGATTACAATCATCCATGATAAATGTAGATGAAATATCTATATCTATAACCAACCAGGTTAATAAGACAAAGTTTTTTGTCCCATATCCTTATGGTACAGAATCTAGATTTGATATGCCGCAATTTGTAATGACATATAATCATTTGTGGGGCGGATATTTTCAAGAAGTATTGAGGCGCGGAATTGAATATGAAAACTATATACACGGTGGTATAATGCAGGGCGAAAATCTATCTATTGAATTTGGCCCGCTGGTTGCTACCGTACAAGTTCCTGTATTTAAAATTTCAGAGCAGCCATATAATCATGAATTGCTAAAACGCAAAACGGAATTTTATAGCCAGAATTATCCTAGTTATACAGATCTTGCAGCAGGTAAATTATTTAATCTTGCAGTAAATACTAATAATTGTCATGTGCAAGCACAATAGGAGATATTTAAATGCCAATAAGAAATGAATTTGTAGGGCAATATAATTATATTCAGATTAAATCAGGGAACGCTTGGAAAACGATATTAGCCAGTTCTGTCAGCAAACCAAGAACCATGGAAGCAAAGGCTAATTTCAATTTATTACAGGGTACAAACGAACCTAGAATTATGGATATAAGCGAAATCAATGAAACATTTACAATAAGCTCTCCAATTTTAATTGGAAGTGCCAGCGCGATTGATGGAAGAAAATTAATTTCAAACGAAATCGAAAATGTATTATATAGACATGGCAGTATACTTCCGGTGTTAACAAATGCCAATGTTAATATTAGAGAAAACGAAGCCACCGTAAGTATGACGCTTATGAGTGATGGTAGTCCTGAAGCTGGGCAAAACTTCAATATTAACGCAAGCACAAATCCACCAAGCGAGTTGAATCCATTATTACCAGGCAATGTGCCATCTAGGACAGCAAAGTGGTATGATTTTAGAGTGAGATTTGGACCGTTTGTGTTTTATATTTACGAGGCATCTCTTACATTTACTACACAAACTGAAAAAAGAAATTTTGTAGGTGCTTATCTGCCAAATAATTCTGCGCCGATTAATAGTACATATAATCTTGGTACACAATATCCATGGATAGCCGTTAGGGGATTGTCGCTTACTGGGTCTGGGAAAGCTGCGGTATTATTATCTGACGCAGATTGCAAAGGTGATATGATAGATGGTATAGAGAGATTTTTTAGGAATGCATCTTCTGAACCGCCAACTAAAGATTCTGACCTATTGACAAACAACTATGCAGTAAACTGGAATCCTCCGTGGAATGATACGTATTCTGGAGATATAGCCGATGTGACACTGCAATGTCCTGGGTTTACAAGAACAACAGCGAATTCAATTATATTTGAAGTGTATAATTCTGGTTCAAATTCGTGTACGTCTGGCGATTACGGTACATGGGAGCCTTTGTTTATGTCGGAATCTAACAACCCATTATTTGATTTTAGCAAGGGGATTATTAATAAATCGACATTGGATATAAATAGCAGCCTAATCACAGTAGACTTTGATTTCATCTCATATATTGTCAAGCCAGAAGACGAATATTGTGCAAAGACATCTTAGAAATATACACCAATGTGGTATAGTAATTATAAATTAGCACAAACACAAATTTATATGGACCCAAAAGAAGTTAAAAAAGTATATGATAATTTTATTTCTCATAGCGGGAGTGGGCTGCCTCAATTTGTAAAAGACGTTGATGGCATAACGCGTTTGCTAGTTCATGGGTCTCAGGGGCAAGATGGTAAAATATATTTTTATATAGGAGAAAATTTTACATCTGGAGACGGTACTCAATACAATAATTATTTGCCACAAGACAAAATGGGCGAATGGATTACTTCGAAAGGGTTTTCTCCAGCCACGCGAATTATAGGATGTTATTCTGCTCTTGCATCCAATAATATTACTCCAGAAACAAGTAGAGCAACTGGTAAATTAGAAATAGGCGTCCCCGAGGGAGCGGACAGTAATTTTATTACTATATATGATTAAAAATGCCCCATTTAATGGGGCATTTTTAATGTAGTTTAATTGAACGATTCACACATCTAGGTCGGCGTCAGGATCGTCGTCTAAATTCAAATCAATGCTTTCTGCTATATCTGTATCTTCATCTAATAAATCCATTGTATCATAACCAGCAATCCTGTTATCTCTGTTAAGGTTTGTCATACCAGTTGTAAATGCCGATACATTGCCGTTTCTATCTGCGGTAGCGTATGTAGCCCTAGATCTTTTTTCTCCTCCAGATGTAGATTCTGCATCGACATTGCTTCCAAAAGCCAACTGATTTAATAAATTAATATCATCACCTATTTGTTCTCTGAACTCTTGTGGGTCAAGACTTCTGCCTTGTTTTTGTGCTGCAGCAGCAGCCTTGGCATAAGCCATAGCATATGTCATTGGGTCATTGATATGACCAGCGGTAGTAGATTCTTCTGTTTTTGTAGCAGCAGAATTAATATTTACAACTTCTGCCGCAAATTGTTGACCATCTTTTGTTTTTACAACCCGCTGCTTGTTTTGCCTGCGTCGTTGTTCTTGGATTATCTTTTGTTTTTGCTTTTCTATTTCTCTTGATTGTATCCTGTCTGCTTCTTCTGTGGTTACTCTTCTTAATATACCACTTTGAAGTGACTTTTTAAGATCTCTGCTTCCCAATATAACATCTTTGTCTTCATAGGTTAGGTCAATTATTTCAAACGGCTCAAATTGTAATTTGATATCAGATATATAGTGCAGCCCAGGAGTTACGTTTTGAACAATAAAGCTTTCTCTTTGGTTTTCTGGAATTGGCATTTTTGGCATTGTTTGCGGTTGTACATAGTCTTCGGCTACTTCCATTTGCGATACATTATCAACATTTTGAGGCTCTGATTGTTTTGAACGTGCGCGAGGCTTTGGGGGTATATTTTTGTCCATTTTAATATCTCCTTTTATTTTTTTATGAGACATTCTATACTTATAGATATATTGTAATGATTCCTTGTATATTGTTATTTTGTTATGCCATCAATTGGATAATCAGTCCATAATTCATTACTGTCATGCGCCAATGTTCCAGGCGGGTTTTCTTTTTGTCTTTTACGCCTTTCCTCTCTTAAATATTTGCTTGTTTCGACACGCTGTTTGCTCGCACCAAATTCTTTTTCAGACAATGTCATCCCGAAAATAAATCCAGACGAATTAAATACTCTACGATCTGTTGTTTCGCCACACCTAGGGCATGTAGCATGAGAAGTATCACTAAATTCTTTTTTATTATTGTCCTTGTATGCAGGAATATAGATATCAAATTTGTATGGTTCCCCGCATTGATCTATACAGCTTTTGCACTTAAATGTATAAATAGGCATATTTTAAATTCTCCCAATTAATATTATACATTAAATATTCTATCTACAATGTATTGGACAATATTATTTTAATATACTGTATTATGCGAAGAAACAATTTGTGTGGTAACGCTAGAAAATCCAATGATTGTCGTGGCGATGAATGGCGTTTGTACCAAATATCATCTTCTTCAAAATATTTTAAAATAGTTCAAAGCTTAGAAGCATTAGCCAAGAGAATGAACTCAATACTATAGAAAGATAGCGGCTCAAGTTGAAATCGGAAGCTTTTAGGATTGTAACGGATGCAATTCATTGTGGGTATGGTAGCTTGTTATTATCTTTCCCAGAGGAGTACCAACCATTCATTTGTGTGTCGGGTTGATGGTTGGTACTATAAATAGTATATACAATAGGTATTTGTTTATTCCGTCAATAAATAATGAATTATGAATGTTATATATATAGAACAAACGGAGCATCTAGATATCCATTATGATGTTGTGTTGGTTAATGCAGCCGGCGGGGATATAGATATTTATTTGCCAAATGGATATACAAATAAGTATTTTATTATAAAAAAACTTGATAATACCACCAATGATATAGTTGTTATTCCGCAAACAAATATACAAATTGAGTTTGCTGCCAAATATGTGATTAATACATATTTGTCATCAATTAAAATTGTATATAATGGCGTAAAATGGTTTTGTGTGTAAAATATATATTATTAATGCAATTGGAAGACGCGTGACAAGCCACGCGGAAATTCGTAAATAAAATGATCTGGAAATCAAAAGTTTGATGTTGTGAAGAAAGAGCCGCTAAGATTTCTGTGATACAAGAATGGATTTTACAAATTAATATAAAAGTATGATAATGCAGAAACGGCAAAATATAATTTGTATAACTGCTTGTGGGTTATTATTTCTAATGTTGTTTCTGCAAGTTTGATTAATAGGTAATAATCTGTTTTATTTTTAGAAGTAAATAATGAAAATTAATAAATTATATGAACCAAGAATATATCCAAGCAATGAACAAATCGCGTTGCCAAAACAATGTGTAAAAAATACACATTCCATATGCAATTTGCTATTGAATTTACAACAAGATTATTCCGAGGACAATAAAGAATATTTATCTGATTTTGATTTGAATTATTTTATTCATGTTATTAAAAAACGTGGATACTTTCGATTCAGAAACAATCAATTTTCTCAACTGTTATTCGGCAAAGTGCGAAAAGAACAATTGGGCGTGAGCCATCGTGGATTATGGCGCAGAGAGCCATCGAAAATATTAGAAAGCGCCTATGTTATTTAATGTAAGACACCATAGGAATTTGGTTTATGGCTAAACGCACACCAATATATTCTTATTATACCATGGAATACGGAGATTATTGGTGGCCACGCACCGATAGGCAAAATATGCTCACCGTTGAAAATCAGTTGTATGGTCAATATAAGTTTGTTGGACCTGGCATATATACTGGGTGGAATATTATAAAGATGCCTATTTTACCGGATATTTTGCCGCCAGTATTAACGGAGGCATACGAGTCCACTATTGCAGAAAGAACGTTATTAAGAGATGCCCCTCTTGGATCAAATTTAAACTATCAATATACAAAAATAGGTAGCCCATCTGTATTTGGTAATGAAGATATATGGTCGCAGATAGTTAAAGTAACCCCAGGCAGCGGAATTGTGGGTGTATATGCAGCAAAAACTGAAGAACCATATTATTTCAGATTACAAAACGAAGGCGAATATGATGTTTATGCCACGCCTGGGCTGTGTTTGTTAACGCAAGGAATTGCTGAGATTGTTATACCGGACCCACCTCAAGAAAATTATGCGCAGACACATGTTGCAACCTATCTTGGGTGTGTTGTGGTGGTTGGCGGTGTTATTAGCCCGTCAAGTTCTGTATTAATGTATGCGTCGGCTGGCAATAATTATTTTGAAACTAATATTAATTATGATTTATATAGAAATGATTTAATTATTCCGGTTGGTTATAGTTCACAATCTAAGTATATTAGTTATGACCAGTCGTCTTCTCCATATTATGTTAACACTCCATATGATATTGATATTCCAAATGTTGGTAGTGGTGGTACATCGTTTGAAATTAAAAGAAATGCGCGCATTTATGATATAAATTGTTACGACCAAAGAATAGAATTAAATGATTTATCTGGACAATTACAACAAGTTTTAAAATTGTCTTTATATAGGCATGTTCATATTGGTGGATACAATAACCCAAGCAAAATACAATTGAGCACTGACCTTATATTAAATGCATATGGCCCTACAAACACGAACGGAAGTCCTATTTTCCAGATATATGATTATAATGGCAATGTATTTACTTGGAAAGAATCTGAATATGGTATACCGGTTGTTAGATTAAATGGCAACATTATACCAAGCACAGAGTATAGAATTGAATCGCGCACTGGAAGAATTTATCTAAAAAACAGCCTGCCCAGCGGGTCTGTATTACAGGTCGTATTGCCCTTGGCTATGCAAGTTAGGTTGACTATAGCCAAAGATTCTAATATTACATCGTCGCGAATTTATTTAACAGGAATTTTCCCCGATATAAGTTATGGCAATACGAATGCCCAAGGGCACGTTAGCTGGAATGCAAATATGTTTAAGCCACCGCAGGTATATTTGAGAGGCGTGTTACAACCATCGTCCAGATATACCATTAATGCATCTCAAGGGTACATACAGTTTGTGGGCGGCGTACCTTCGGAGTTAACAAATCCCAGAGATAGTGATTTGTTGGTGGTTCTCACTGTATTAAAATATGAAATTGATGGTATTCTTTCTGGGAAACGAATAAAAAACATAGATGCTGCTACTTTTAATCGAGGGGTATTGTCTCCGCTGAGAATCGGTAATCTTGACCATGTTGGGCAGGTATATTTCAAAGAGCCAGCGACGCTTCGACCGAATATTAGATTGTTTGATTCTGGTGATCATAATAATTATTATCCAGAAATAATTAATTGCCCAGTGCAATACAATACTGATATTTTGGGTTTTTATAAATCCTCTATATTATCAGACAACAATGTAGTAATACTTACTAAGCGCGGACTCAAAATTACAGATTCTGGATTTACTGATATATATGATTTTGGTGGATGGAATATAGATTTTGGTAAGCCTGTTCAGGTGATGGATAATATATTAAATGCTCCTCCGTATACTAATTATTTTAATCAGATTTATGCAAGAACGTTATTGGCTGATGCTGATGGGGTTCCTGTGTCTGGCAGGGTATTTTTCTCAGACAATAATGGTGCAACATGGAACGAATTGGTATTGCCAACCGTGGCAACAAGCCGTGGAAAAATTAGAGTTATACCAACATCGTTTTGGGTATCAACAGAGCGTCAGTCATACAAGGTTGGCAGAATTACATACTATAGATGGTTATATTATTTATATATTGGCACATATAAATATGGATTGTTTAGGGCGGTAGTTAGAGATGGGCAAAAGCAGGGCGACTGGTCGTGGCAGCGTATTAATTTCCAGAATTCTGGTGGAAATCCAACTACTATTTATGACATTGTAGAAGTATGTACATTGAGAACAACCCAAAACGAAGACGATATTACAGAAGAATACGAACGCTCTGTTTATTTGGCTGCAGATGATGGGTTTTATGCCGCAATAAAAAGTCAAAATTATTTGAAAAGTCCTGTTAGTTGGTTGCCCAAAAAAATACACTGGATAAAAGAAGGTTTAAATAATAATAATATTATTATTAGTACAGATTCGGATGTGTATATAACACATTCTGCCAGACAAATTATAACCTCTGCAGATAACCCTGACGGTACTACCACAACAACTACTTATTGGAAGCATCCGCTTGAAACCACCGGTCCGTTTATGTTCCAACATAATTATTTGAATCTGCCGATTGTTGCCAGTACTACCAGTGAAGATGATATCCAATATGTTGATTTTACAAATTCTAATATACTTATTACTACTGATGGTTCTATTTTAGACGGAGTATCTCTTGGGATAGGAGATACAGTGCTTATTAAAAATTTCACAGGAGTGAATACGTCATCGTATTATAACGGACTGTGGAATTATTTAGGCAACTTTGATAATAATTATTCTTGGTGGAGCAGAGATAGTGCAATAGATAGTACGTTAGAGGCTACAACATCTAGATGGATGCAAGTTTGTGGTGGAGAAAAAGGCAGCGGTTCTGCTTGGAACTATATACCGATCAGCGGAACAATAAACAATTCTGAATTTATTTTTGAAGATTTGTGGACCCGCGGTTTTAGTACTAGTCTACCAGAAATGATAGTTAATATAGACCAGTTGTCAGATGGTATACAATATTGGGTCATGACATCGTGTGGCTTGTATAGAATTTTGGATACCAAATCATACTATGATTGGAATTATCCAATTTTTTATAAGACACAATGGAATTATAATATACAAAAATACCCGAAGTGTATTATTCCAGATACCAACAAAATTGGTACTTATGTTGCTGGTTCTGAAAGAGGTATATGGAAAACAAATAGTTTTGGTATGGAAGATTGGTATAGAAATATTAATATTTTTGATGTTTCTGATATAGACACAACCCAGAATCCAACAATATATAATTCAAAAACCTTAACCACAGAGTATAAAAATAATTATATTTTAAACCAAAATGCACAATCTGTTAGATTTTTGTCTACTCAGCCAATAAATAGTGCATTTGTAATGGAAAAAGATTATAAAAATTATTATCTAAGCTCATGGAACCCAGATGGCGCTAATGTTGTTATTTATGAAAACGGGAACGTGTCACATTCTTCTTATATTTTAGATCCGCTGAATGGGATTATTTCATTTGATCGTCAGAGACCAAATAATACCAAGGTTGCGGCTACAATTATTAGAGATGGTGCGTTTATTAGTGGGATTGGTACCATACCACACGAGGAAATATTAAACACATTTGTTACTAGTGGAAATCCTGTCACGAAATTACGAACCCAGCTAACTCCATCAGACAGGACAATAGACGTGCAGGATATTAGTTGTATTCCTTATGATACTCAATATATCGAAGTGGTATATCGTGGCAATAAGGAACGAATACCTGTAGTAATTTCTAATGGTGTGATTTTTATACCAACAATACGAACTACAACATTTATATTCCCTGTTAATTCTGATGTGTTTGTTTCGAAAATAGTAAATGTCAAGGGAATAGAAGATTATCTCAGCATTGCTGAACACAACAACACATATCATATGGCATCTATTACCGGAGACAATATTATTCAGCTTTCTATAGAATCAAAATATCAATACCCAGAAATATGGAATAATTTTTATGGTATACAATCATCTACAAATGTTAATCGTGGTCCAATAAATGCTATTTATCAGGATTTAAATATAGATGGGTTTGACACCGTTGCTTCTTCGTCAACAATTGATGTCTCTGTTGTACCGACGCATGAAGATCGGGCTGTGTCACCACAAGCGATTTATTGTATGTATGGTGTTTCTTTGTCTGGCGATGGCATGTATGTTGGTAGCGACCAGGGCATATGGAAATATAACGAAAATAAGTGGCATAAAGAATCAGATCTTAATAATACATCTAGAATATATTCAATTCTGAATATCGATAATAATTTGTCCGCGCTTACAGACAATGGCGTGTGGTCAAGGGATGCTTCTGGCAAGTGGAATCAAAGTGGTATTTATATTCAACCTACGTTTGATTATAGCTCCGGAAGTTGGTTTGATGGTAATTATAAAGCATATGGTAAAAACGATGGTTTGGTGTTTATAAAAACCGGAAGTAATATTGACGGATTTATTTCTGATCATTTCGACCCTGTAGATGGCAAAAATGTATATGGATTGTACAAAGATCAATTTTTCAGAGTCGATAGTCAGGGAAACAAAAAGACGATAGACGCTCTATACCTGTGTACTGAAAACGGGTTATATGGCGTTACAGAGGGGGCAAGGAGTGGACAGCTAACTGCATTTCTTGGCGGGAGAGAAATGTTTGGTTATAGCCAAACAATGAACATTAATGGCGTTAATATACCAGTTAAGTTTTACAAAATTACTAGATCCCCAAGGCAAAATGCAGTTCCGTTAATATGTTTAAGTAATGATGGGGTAAGAATTGTTAGAAATTGGCGGTGGTGCGACCCGACAGGAAGTGGTGACGATGCACTGGACTTTGTTGTAGAATCGAAATCTTTGTCTGGGCATTCGGTATATTGTTGTGTGTGGAAAATAGATCAGGTCGGCGATCAGACGGTTTATAAATTGTTTGTTGGTACAGACAGGGGTGTGTATAGATCGTTTAATGAGGGGTATTCGTTTGAACGATGTGAAAGAATTGGCGGCAACGATGTGGCTGTGTTTGATCTGAAATCAATCGGCGATTGTATATTTGCTGCCACAAAAGACGGTATATTTACGTCATCTGATGATGGAGATTATTGGCATAAGCCATCTGATTCTAATTCCTGTGCTACATTTGATAGCAATATTAGTTCTGGAGAGTTTTTTGTTGTGCAGGATATATCGAGCCAAAGATGTTTCAAAGCACAAACGTTTACTACACCATCTGATATTTCTACCATTAACAAAATTGGTATGTACTTTGGTGTTGATTCTGACATTGGTATGTCTGATATTCGCCGAACGAATACTCTAAATATTGAATTGTGGGACGCAGACAACGGTATACCTACTTCCCCATTGGCTGGTATTGGGACATTTGTGTATAGGGCGTCTGGAGAAATTAATGCAATTTTGTCAGATGATGCAGATATAAATTCTGAATTGCCACAACATATTGTTGAGGTTGGCAACACAGATATTTTAACATGGGATAACGACCAATATCCGCAGGAAATGGTTCGTGTGTATTTGAGGGATGTTGTAAAAAACGATGGATATATAATAGATAATAATAGTGGGACTATACAGTTTAATCCAAAATTGTCTGGGTATAATAATTCCGATCTAAGAATTGTTTTAAAATCTAATTTTGATCCATATTTTGGATTTAAATCATTTTGTATTGATCCTCCAAATGATTTATTGCCGAACAAACAATATGCAATTGTGGCGTATGAAAATGTTGGTAGCGGAAGTACATATGCATTCCAGATTTTTCGTTCTAATCTAAGCAATCCATACAGCGGAGGAAATATTTGTTTTGGTATTGGTGGTACGTCTGATTATCCTTTGATGTGGACTTCCGATGCCGCTGGAGATTTTTATTTTAAAACATATTATTCTGGATTAAATTTACCTGTAGATACGACTAATTATATTAATTTTTCTGATGGCGATATATTGCGCGGTTGTGTTATTAGTGATAATAATGAACTAAGCACACATACAAAATTTGCGGCAGTTGTCATCATTGACAATTCTCGGTCTTCTACATGGAGCAACGACGAAGACGCAAATTTGTATCAGCGTCGACAACGCATAGGAGATTTAATTGAATCATTAATATTCAAAACAAGACAAAATGGTTTTTCTCCAACAAATGTAGATTTGTGGTTATATGGTTCTGGAGAAAAAAGTATTACCAATGGTTTTACTACATCAATATCTGCTTTGCGTGCTGATTTGGGCTTGTATAACGGAAGTGGTTTGGTAAGTTCATATATTGATTCTTCTATGCGTGCAATATCTGGGATTAATCCGCAAAGCATTGTTGACGCAGTTTCGTCTACTCCAAACGGAGTATATAATGTATATGAATATATGGATTATAATAATCTTATTAGAATTAATGATATCAGGAAATATTATGATAGTTATGCCGACAAAGCAGTTGTTTTAAAAATTTTACCACCATATACAATCAGCACTACATCTCCAATTGCGTTAACAGAAGTATGTGATGGGACAAATGTATTTAAATATAATATTCTAAATGTTAATTATAAATATATTGATTTACAAATTAATGGCGAATCTGTAAAAAGAGATACGTTTGAAAATTTTAAAGTTGGCGTAGCATTTACTTATTCAGTAAATTCAGATGTGTTTGCTAGTACGGCGACAATAGACAATATTAACGGCACAATCGCTTTTAAAGATGAGCCTTTGAGTAGTCAATTATCAAATGACGATTTAAGAATCTCGTTGCGTACAGATTGGGATGGAGAAAAAGATACAATCACGCAGAATGATTTGGTTTCTTCTTACCTAGTTAATATATACGCAAAATCATTTACCCCTGTTGCACTAATATTTACAGACGGAGATAATGTCGGCAGTGGAGATACCGATCTTGTGACTATTTCGGCGAATAGTGCGTGGGACGACGACGGATTAAAATTGCATATATTTAGCCTTGGTACATCTGCGTTGGATAAACATTCTAGATATATGGCTGATAATACAAACGGCGATCAATTTATCATATCAAATCTACACGACGACATTGATGAGGCAGTAAACGATTTGTTCCATCAAGGCAATAACACGTTGTTTACTTCGCGCTGGAATAAAACTTTTGAAGAAATTAACGGAGTGTGGTTAAAGGATACAAAAGTGCTATATGATCAGCCAGCCGGAACAAATGTTACTGTAAAATTTAGGTATTCCACAAACAAAATAGATTGGTCTGAGTGGATCGTGCTTTATAGTGGCGCTGAGCAATTAGTTAATGATATTGTGTACAAATTTGAGTATGATATTGTAATGAACGAAGGGTGGGATAATATATTTTCTGTTCCAATTTATCCATCTGTATATTTGTTACAATATACTACTGTCCAACCATCAACAAAATTTTTTGTTACAAAGCCATATAGTGTGGGAGGGATGTTGTTTGAATATCTACTATCTCCTTCCGAAACACTGCCTGTCAGTTGTACCACCAATTGGGGGATAATAAGAGGCAATTCGTCTGACGTTGCCGATATGGAAAATATTTTTTGTAATCGCCACGGATGTTTGCCAAATAGGCAAAATGGGATTAGATATATACCTCTCAGGAAAAGACCTCCTTCTGGCAATCCGTCGGATGGGTTATATACATATACAACCGATTATCAAACATATCATGTTTATGAAAGCACAGGGAGCATAGCTCGTTGGGACAACAACGATAGTGTTGCAGTATATGCAGATTCGATTGTTATCAACCCATCTTTGTACCAGTTGTTTGGTGATATGGGCGTTGTATATTTCAATACACCATTTGACCCAAATTTGGATGTACAAATTAGAGTAGTAATTACTACTCCTGAAAAAATTGAAGAAATTGACGGTGAGCCAACCTATACATACGATTATAGAACATATTATCTATCCAATGGCAGTTGGAGTAGAGATTCCAGTGCAATAGTGCTTGTGAATGGGAATATATGTTATGGAGGATACTGGGAAAATCCAAAAGATGGCACTATTACTTTTGCAACAGAACGTCAAAATTCAGACGTTGTATCTGTATACATACGACATGCTCCATATTTTAGGGTTGGGGTTATTGTTAAAAATTATAATTCAGAACAAGATGTTGCAATTGATAATTATGGATTGCTTTATACTGTAATTAACAATAATCAGTTATTATTCAAATATAACAATCCGCCGCTACCATCTCTTATCGGAGTTCCTTCATTGTCAAGCCAAAATTCAAGCATTTATTCGAGAATGGTGTTAGATTATATATTTGATTCTGGTGTAAACAATACATCATATGAACGCAATACACAAACAAGGTGGTATAGAAGATATATTTCCACAACTAATATGTCTGTGGTTGGGATAGGTAGTTCGTTTGTTACTGACGATAATATTTCTTTATATGCAGGCGATATTATTATTCCAGTCGGTATTGAAAGCCAGGCAAGAGAAATTATATACACAAGTTCTATTTCTCCATACTATGTAATTGGCGATTTTGATATAGAATTCGGACCTGTAGATTTTATTATTACACATGGTTTGCGCCAGTACGACAACAGAGTAACACAGCCTACGCGAGATGTTGGGGTGGGTAGCAACCATCCATTTAGTGTTGGCGATATGGTATATGCCGATGTCGCTCCGTCAAATGGTATATTAACGGGGAGATATATAACGTCGAACACTGTAATATTAAGGGGTAGTTATACTCCTTGCGTTTGGAATCCATTTATTATTTCTGTACAGCCAGACAAGGTGTATAATGGATATCGTTATGTACCAGTAGGTGGAGAGCTTAAAGCACAATATAATTTTAGGGACTTGGATCATCCTAGCAGCAATATTGTTTTTAATCCAGATATGCCTCAGTCGGGGAATAATTTACAGTATGCAAACCCAGTAGTTACTAATTACAGTAGCGTAATATGGTATAAAAACGATCAAGAAATATATTATAGGGGCAGTATTATACCAGAAGGATATACACGCAATGGTGATGTACTGAACTTTGTAGTATTACCATTTGATGGAGAAGATTATGGGGATCTGGTTGTTAGTGATTATGTGATTGTCAGCAACTCTCCGCCATAGGTGAGGCATATATATAAATTGAAAAATATTATGATTGGAACACATTTATGGTACATCAAGACGATATGATTTTTAGTGCCCCAGATGGAGAATTTGAGGTTGCATTTGGAGCGCTAACAGATAGCCAAATTACTGACTGGGGATTAATGTCAACTGGTATACCAGACGCTCATAAACTTACCCAAGGCGATGGCATTAAGGTAGCAATTCTTGATACCGGAACTTCTAATCATGTTGATCTTAACGACAATATTATAGACAGAAGAAGCACTGTTTATGGCAGTAGTACAGAAGACAAAAAGGGACATGGATGTATTTTGCCATCTGATTTAGTGTATACATCGATTTTTGGTATTAAATCAATAGAATATGTATTTGAGAATATTCCTTGTGAAGATTTTGTAGTTCAGCGCGATACAATTATTAGAGATATTTCAAAATATAATTTTTATACAGTTTCTGTAGATAAAAATGGAGACATAGTAAAGGGTAATATTAAATATATACACAAATTGCCATACAACGATGCTATATATAATGTTATTTTGGATGACGGGGAATTACATTTAACTCCGTGGCATCCAGTGTATATAAATAACAAATTAGATGTTTCTGTTAGAGCAGATCAACTAAATATAGGAGACAATTTATATTCATACCAAAAAGAACGCAACAACCAAATTAAAGATATTGTCAAAACCAAATACAGTGGTTTTGTTTATGATTTTACAATTGATGGTTACCACAACTATATTGCAAATGGATATATGGTAAGTAATACACATTGCTCTGGGATTGTTGCTGCTCTTGATAATAATATTGGGGTATTGGGTGTAGCTCCAAAAGCAAAACTTATACAAATTAAAGTAATAAATGATAACGGCATTGGTGATTCGAGATCTTTGGTATCTGGAATTGAATTGGCAGAATCTCTTGGGGCAGATATTATCAATATGAGCTTTGGCTCTACGATCGAGCCACCACAGTTTGTTCATGAGGCTATTAAAACCGCCGCAAATAAAGGAATTATATTGGTTGCTGCTGCTGGGAATAATGCCGGCGAAATAGCATATCCGGCAAGATATGATGAAGTTATCGCAACCGCAGCTATGGATAGGGATGGTGGTATGGCAAAATTTTCTTCTAGAGGAGAAAAAATAGATTTTGGAGCGCCAGGTGTTCAAATTTATTCAACGTATTTAAATAATCAATATGCCGTTTTTAGTGGTACATCTCAGGCGTGCCCATTTATATCTGGATGCTGTGCACTTATATTAAGCTATCTTCGTTCTAATCCTTCTGTCGCAGTAGTGAAAAATTATATTGATATGTTGAAAATACTTGATAGATTTTCTTCGTCACAGCCTGGCACTATTATGTTTGCAAAAAATAGTGAATTTGGATATGGGGTGCCAAAATTTGCCAATGTAGATTGGTTAAAATAAAACAAACGGAAGATTGTTGGGAATGTATATATATAGTCAAAAAAAATACGAAGATCCAATTAAGCATGTAATTAAGAAATCGATAAATGCTTCTTGCACTGTATATGTTAGAATATATTCTGGGCGCGCGAAAGTGCATAATACATGGAATATAGGAAGTGGATTCCACATTTATAATAGCGGATATGTAGTGACCGCCTCGCATGTAACACCCCCTGAATTGATAAATACTTTTTATGAAATTTTATTATTATTCCCAGGCAATGTATATTATCCAGCTACAATTGCTGTTACAGAACCAAAATATGATTGTGCTTTGCTATATGCTCCAGATATAATTAACAAAGTTCCTTCTGTTGAATTGGCTGATAGCGACACCGTTGAAATTGGTGATTTAGTTGCGGTTATTTCTTCGCCAGAGGGAATGTCCGCCACAGCTACAGTTGGGAGGGTTGTTAATGTACATCAGGGCATGGGAGTGTTTGCCCCGTCAGAAGCATGGGCTGATGATTTGATTATTATAGATGCCGATATTCTTGAGGGGTCGAGTGGAGGCATGTGCATTTTAACAGACGGGAAAGTTGCTGGGTCTGTAATGGGAGAGTTTGGACAACATGTAGATATGTACGGGGCTGGCCATAGAGCGGTGTGCCCATCTAATAAAATAAAAGAAATTTATAGGAAATTACAGGAAAAACCCAACCCATAGAGGGGTAAGATGAGAACGCCCTAACACAAATGACTTGGAGACGTTTTGTCGTGCAGAACACTGTTAGCAGCGTGAGTACCGAAATCATCAAGAAATACATCGAAAACCAGAAAATAACCTAATGCAAATCGTCAAGTGCTTCCGATATAGGATTTCGCCAACATCTTGTCCGAGGGATTGAGATTAGTGGCGGCAGGAATTGCCGCCACTTAAAACACCTTTGGAGGAGACGCAAGACTTGTAACGGCAAGCTATCACCAATGAAGAAGTAAGCCGCGCCATTATGGGTGGGGTAATTCACATTACAATGCCAGAAAACAAATCTATAATGGGCAGAGATGAGCGCAGGCAATGCAAAAATGCAATGGCGCTAATCAACCGGCGTCATATTACTGGAATGTATAATTGAATCTAGAAGTAGAAACCAACACGGAATTTAAATACTTGATCTTGGCGGCGAGATTCGACTAATATTTTGTAATAAAAGAATGGATTTTGTTAATTAGTGCAGAAACATAATAATAGATCTATAAATTATAATACAATATTGGAGGCTTATTATGATAACAACAACAAAGAGCGATGTATGTGTTTATGTGGCAGCAAGCGACGCTCCGCTAAATATGCGCAATAATGCTGACTATGTGTGTGATGGGGTTGCAGATCAGGTTGAAATACAACTTGCGATAAATTCTCTGACTTTATTTGATAAAGGCGGTAAGGTATGCTTGTCCCCTGGTACGTTTGTGTCGTCTGCCCCAATTATTTGTAAATCCAAAGTTAGTATTTGTGGTTCTGGAGAATGGTCAACAATTATTAGGGCGGTAGATGGGTCAAAACATACTGTGTTTGATGTAGAGTGTTCATTTGTTGATACTGGGAAAGCAAGCGGTGGTAGTAACACTTCTATTGTTGACACAAAAAAATCATGGGCAAAAGATGCTTTGAGTAATAAATATTTGATTATGTATGGTGGCACCGGCGCTGGTCAATGCACAAAAATTATAAGCAACGATGCCAATTCTATGGTAATCGACCCTGTGCAAATTTCTCCAGATGACACTACGTGGTATAGGATTGTCGGAGGTGGCGCACATGGAATTACCATATCTGATTTAACGATAAGCCAAACAAACACTCCATATTACAACAAAATTACGTCTTCTTCTGCATTTACATGTACACAATCTAGATATAAATGGGGGAAAGATGAACTTTCTGGCAAGTTTTGTACTATAGTGTCTGGCAGTGGTGCTGGGCAAGTAAGACGAATTGCTTCAAATGATAGCAATACATTCACTGTATATCAGCCATGGAGTGTCCAGCCATCTGCAGATGATTATTTCTGCATAGGAAGTACTGGGGTTGGATGGCTCGAAAACTCTCCTTCGTTTGTCACAATTAATAATGTAGAGTTGATTGTATATGGCGTGCCAATTATATGTAATGGGATGGCGCGATTATTAAATTCTAGAGTTATTACAATTAATTATTCGTTTGGAATTATGCTTGTAAACGAAGGGTGTGTTGAAGTTATTGGGAAGCCAACAATTGGAAGAACCATGGTATCAGGATGTTATGGTAATGGGTCGAGATATGGGCTTGTGTGTGTTGGCAGAGAAAAAAGCGGTGTGGTAATAACTGGCAACATAATTACTGGTACAGATTATCCAAGCGCAGGCGTTACATTGAATGGCGCTGTTGGAGTAACAATAACAGGGAATTATTTTGATGCGCTTGATACTATCACTACCACCGCCTCCGGCAAAGTGTCTTCGGCTACAGAAAATACCTTGCTTGATTCTTCTCAGTCATGGGTTAACGACGCTCATGTTACAAAGGTAGCAGAAATACTATCTGGCACTGGAGCTGGTCAACGCCGAAGGATTGTTTCAAATACAAACAATCAACTAACGGTAAGACCGAATTGGAATGTTGTTCCAGATACTACATCTTGCTATCGCATAGTAAGTAGAACGCTTGCGTGTGTTAGAATCCAATCTGGAAGCAAGGGGATTGTAATTTCTGGAAATACATTTAGATTAGATCAAAACGGAGCATTATACGGTGTTTGGAATCAGTCAGGGCATGGCATAAATGTATGCGGGAACACATTTGTTGGAGATATTACTGATGGGTTTGTACCAATAGTCGATGACTGTGGGGGGGTTGTGGAGACAGGTAATATTAGTTGTGTTGTGTAAAATATAATCAGTTTTATACTAGGAATATAAATTATGGCAGCATTATTTAAATCTCAAGAATCTTTACAAGATCGTATTATTAGACTCAAAACACTAAATGATAATATATCTAATCTACAGCAGGCTATTGATGTATTACAGAACGATCTTGACGTTGAGCGTGCAAATTGTGGGCATGAGCTAATTAAGGATGCTGACGGCGTCCAGTACTGTGCCATCTGCGGCGCTGACCTCACCACGCAGATCAGCCTCGGCAAGATCAAGGTGCTCGGGTAATGGCCATCTGTAACGCCGTCAAGAGTGGCAACTGGAGCGACCCTACCGTTTGGGACGTTGTTCCCCAGTCCGGCGATACCGTCCGGTGCGGCAAGTATGTTGTAACGATCGATGTTGACGTGGACATTGGCACCGGTACGCTCCAGCGCAACGGCTCGGGGCAGTTTCGAGTCACTGCCGCGCCGAGAACCATCACCGCCAGTGCACAGTCAGTGCCCGGATCCTCCACGGACTATAGCGGAGCTTTGAGACTCCAGCATTCGACCGGGCTCGTTACACTGAACGGCGACGCGCTCGGTAGTAATGTCAGCAACGCCGCGGGCGTCTCGCTTGAGAGCTCCGGTCAGCTAATCATAAACGGCTCTGCAATCGGAGGATCGGCGGGCGCCGCACGTGGTGTTTGCGTTTCGGGCACTGGTACTCTTACCGTCACCAACGCCACGGGCGGGTCGGCGGGCGGCGCGGGCGCGTACGGCGTCTACGTCAACGCCAACGCTACCGTCTACGTCACCAACGCCACGGGCGGCTCGGTGGGCAATGCGCATGGCGTCTACGTCAACGCCAACGCTACCGTCTACGTCACCAAAGCCACGGGCGGCTCGGTGAGCGACGCGCACGGCGTCTACGTCAACGCCAACGCTACCGTCTACGTCACCAACGCCACGGGCGGCTCGGTGTACGGCGCGTACGGCGTCTACGTCACCGCCGCCTGCACGCTCAACGTCACCAACGCCACGGGCGGGTCGGCGGGCGGCGCGCATAGCGTCTACGTCAACGCCGCTTGCAATGCCACGGTGCAGACGGCAACCGGCGGGTTAGGTGGATATGGCGTCTATGCCGCCGCCAATGGTTGTACCGTCTACGATGCCTATCCGAACGCCTTCGGCAATGGCTCTGTGACGACATACGGGGCGGGTGTGGGCTCCGCGCATAACGCCTACGTCAAAGTCCGGCGCGCCCACTGCAACCAGTACGGTGCGTGGCCCATCGCGGGACGCGCGTACGTGGATGAGACCATCTACCCCAGCTACACCGTGCAGGTGTACGACAAGGACGGGCAGTCGCACACGATGATTGAGCCCAACGGGTCCGCAGACTACCCCGCCCCCGCGGATGTCCGCTATGGCGTCGCTTATGACAACGGGGACTTTGTCGGCACCTGCCACGTCCCGTTGCCAGAACAGGTCGCGTACGGCGTGCCAGTAGACGACACGGTTGGCACGGCGGTGCTTACTCAATCAACGACAGAAAATGCAGTTTGGGATGCTCCGCGTGCAGCACATACTACGCCAGGAACTTTTGGAGATGTTAGCGAATGGTCTGGGGTTGGTGGTGGAGCCGTTGCTGGAAGCGGAGATAATTGTACAGAAACTCCTCCAGGTGCAGTAATACGTACACCGTTATAATTGGTTATATATACTTCTCCTATAAGCAGAATGAATATTCAAAATTAATATTTTAATTCCTAAGTATTGAAAAAAATAAATTTGTGCGAATGAAATGACGGATATATTAAATTTACGATAAAACACTATTTATCCCACTAACTTTAGTTGTAGTATGAGTGCCGAAATGCTTTTTCGAAAAAATATTTTCAAATAGTAAAATTATATAGATGAATGTTGTATAATATAATTATTAACAAAGAGTTCTGGGAATACAATAACACAATAATATATAATATGTTTTATCATATAATCTTCTACCTTAAATATAGAAGAATGGTAAGATAGAAACAAAGCTAAAATAATTGCTTTTAGAAAAGATAAGTTAGAAATAATGTCTTGCTTGCTTATCAGGGCGAATCCTGCTATTTTGCTTCTTTTGATGGTTCAACAACCCAAAGGGTATATTTTCCATATATTAAGATATTCTACGAAGCATACTTCCTTCTTTGTGTGCAATAAGTTATTACTTATTATACAGAAATGATTAGATATATATCTGAAGATACAATTAAGCAGCATATAGAATGCCGAAAAGATATTGTATTAACATTCACGCTCATACGATCAAAATATACAGTAAATGTGTATATATAAACAATAGGAGTGGAAAGAAATTCAAATGTTTACATTGTGGATATACTTCACATGCGGAATTTAATATAAGTGGGTGGGAAGTTGAGTGGGAATGCCAAAGGATACTATAAAATCCATAAAGCAGTTTGAATATTCTTATATGAGAAAAACATACAGAAAAATCCTGCGATTATACAAAGAAAAAGATTTGTATAATCGCAAAACTGACAATCACCAAGCGTCTATGTGTTCTATAATGTAACCACAAATCCTAAATCTTAACTGAACAAAAGAGAGAATTCGGACACTACGAATTTTAACCACTTGAGGATGTCAGTATGCCCAAAGACGAAACATCATTTCGTAGTATAAAGTGTGGGAACACTATTTGTTGTACAATAAATAGTTGGCAAAGGAAAAGAAAGCAAATATGAATCAGAATATTTCATCATTTATTGAAATAAATAAGCTTATATGTGGAAATAACAATCAGTGCGCAGTACAGCTATTTAAGTCGTCAACGCCAACAATAAACAATATTATTGTTGTAGATAAACTCGATTGCATTAAGTGTGTTGATCCCATATGTGTATTTTTTAATAATAACAAAATAAACGCAGACGTGGATTTGATCTATACGACGAAAGATGACGCGCTTTCTGCTAGAATTATGTTACCAAAAGAGATACATATAGATAAAAATATGTCTTATTATGCTGTTCCAAATATTGTCCCATCCAAGATTGGTTGTCCTGTATGTGGCAATTATTATTATAACGGTCAATCAAAGTGTGATTGTATACAATATGCACCAAATATTTATGCGGCAGATATCATTGTAAAAAGCATTGATATATTTGATGCTATATTGTATGAAGATTTTGTGGATTTTAAAACAGAATTATTATCTGATTTTTTTGGTGGTGCTGTATCAAAGTTAACGTTGTTGGAGCCGCTAATATGAAAACAATAAAAAGAATAACTCTAAAAAATTTTCAAAATCATAAAAATACTGTGGTTGATTTTAGTGATGGTATTAATATAATTGTTGGTTCAAGCGATTCTGGCAAATCTGCTATATTACGCGCAATAAATTGGGTAATGCACAATAAACCGACAAGGGTAGATTTTGTTACCAATGGCGAGAAAGAAACATTGGCATGTGTTGAGTTTAACGATGGTAATAAAATTACTAGAATTAAAGGTGGTGACAAAAATTCTGTAATTTTAGAAGACCCAGATGGCAATATAAATAAATTTGATAAAATTGGTATTTCTTTGCCAATAGAAGTTATAAAAGCGCTCGGTTGCCCGCCCATTGATGACAGGCATGGTCCGATTTCTTATTCCGACCAATTGGCTAATTTATATCTTGTTTCTTTGTCTCCAACTGATTTACCACGTGCCCTGTCCGAGCTTACTGGAATTGATGATTTCGAAGAAGCTATACAGGAGCTTTCTAGGCAAAAACATGAAAGCGAAAAGGATATTGCCGGATTGCAGAAACACATTGATGGCTTGAATGAACAAATTAGAAACTATGATGATTTGCCAAGACAAATTGAGTTTGTTAATATCAATTCAGATATATTTAATGATATAGAAAATTTACAGCAAGTTGTTGGTAAGCTGAATAAACATTATGAACAATATATTTCTATCAACAATAGTGTGTGTAAATCCGAAGATCAAATTAAAATATTAAGAAAAATTATTAATAATCAGCCATTGTTTGCAGAATCTTTGGCAAATTACAAGCATTTGTTGTCGTTGGTTGATATAAAAGATAAGACAAATTATATTACTGGGATGATTGAACGGACTATAAAATTTATTAATATAAACAAAGAAAGAATTACATACTCGCAAGGCGTGGATGAATTAAAAGGAATTTGTAATGTTATATCTGGGCTTTCTAATATTAAGCAAGAAGCTAATCAAGCCGAAAATCTAATATTGAAGTTAAATAAAATAGTTTCTAGTACAAAATCAAAGTTGGCTGTTATTGACCAAAATACATTGCAGAATATAGAATCTGATTTGAATCAAATTTTAACTTTGGAAGAAATAAATCGTAAATGTAGTATAATGAATACTAGAGCACAACAATTAAAAGTAGCGATAGATGATGCCTCGTTGCTGTATAATGAATCCATTGGCAAAAAAGAAAATATTATTAACGAATTAAAATCTATTGGTGAATGGTGCGATAGATGTAAGCGACCAGTCCCATACGGGATATGAAATATATGAATAAAATATTATTTATAGGTGATATACATCTTTCTGAAATTGGACCTCAATCACGCAAAGACGATTATATGCAAAGCATTATTGATAAAATCAATGAATGCTTTGAAATATCTAGGCGAAAAATGTGTGATGCTGTTATATTTATGGGTGACATATTTGATGTTATGGAACCAAGCGGGAAATGTAGAAATATTATTCTTAAATTATTATTAGAAAATAATGATATTGAGAAATATGTGATTGTTGGTAACCATGACGTAAAAAATCACATTGAAAATGTATATAGATCTGCGCTTGGAACATTGATTTCGGCTGGGGCTTTGTTGTATACTAATTATATTGATAAACATAAAATACAATTATATGATTATTATGTTGGTATAGAAGACGATATTCGTAATGGTATGTTTGTTAATAATAATAGCAATTATCCGTTGGTTATTGCAGTACATGCGTCTATTACAGATTCAACAAGACCATATAATCATGTAATATTTAATCAAATTCAATTGCCCAATTCGTGCAAACTTTTAGTTGGTGGTCATATACACGAAGAAATGCATCAAATCAACGAGAATGGACAATTTTTTATAAATCCAGCTTCTTTATGTAGAAACAAATTAGATAATTATAATATACATCGGAATATATATGTACTATATGCAGAATACGATGATATAGACATTAAGACAGAACTAATACAGTTGAAAAAAGTGCGACCGTCAAATGAAATTTTTGACATAGAATCGAAACAAAGGCACACACAGGCAAAAAATGAGACAAGTCAGTTTATTAAACAGATTTTTTCATATAAATCTATAACCACAAATGAAGATAAGTATGAATCGCTTAGGAAATCTGCAAAAATTAAGAACATTGACGAGGATGTAGTAGAACTTGCTATTAGTACACTTATAAATGTTAATGATAGGAGAACAAAGTGAAAGATAGTGCGGAATATGAAAAAAGACTAAAAGCGCTTGAAGAATGTATACAAAAGGCAAAAGTTGAGCTTGAGTTTAACAACAAACAATTGGAAGAGTTAGAGAAACAAAGAACCGAGCTAGAGAATAGATGCAAAAAAGAATTCGGATGTTCTATATCTGAAATAGACAAAATAATTGCCACTAAAGAAAAAGAGCTAGAGAACAAAATATCTATAATTGAAAATAATCTTAAGAACATAGAGAATGAAAGATATTAATTTATTAAAAACAGAGTTTGATAAATACAGGCTATACGTAATCCAGCGTAAGGGAGCGTTGGATTCGCTATTGGAATTGCGAAAAAAAGATCAGGAAAAATTAGTTTCATTACAGGAAAAACAAATTCTTCAACACAAGGCGTTGTTGTTTTTACAAAGCGAAACTATTGAACGTAGAAAAAATGCACAGAATATTATTGAAAGCCTTGGTACATTTGCTCTTCAAGCTATATATGATGATAGCTACTATTTAGAACTAGAATCGGGGGACGAAAATTCTGGCAAAAAGAACAGCGATGTGCGCAATCTTAAAATGGAGTTCTGTGTAAAAAATCAATGCGGAGATAATGATACTCCCATAAGAACTGGGTTAATGGGAGAACGCGGAGGAGGAGTGGTTGAAGTTGTTTCTTTTGCGTTACGAATAGCGGCATTAAGTTTGCTTGGATATGATGGTCCGCTCATTGTTGATGAAGCGTATAAAAGTATGAGTAATGACCAAAAATTGAAAAATGTAGCTTCGTTTCTTAGACAAATAGCAGATGATATTGGTAGGCAGATAATATTTGCCACCCATAAAGATGATATTTTTGGCAGAGTATCTGATAAGATAGTTAGGGTGGTGAAAAATAAAAGCGGCATTGCCGAAGTGAAGGAAGAATCAATATCAGACTATATCGAATAGGATAAGCATAACATGGCGAAGCTTAGTGATGAAGAACTGAAACAACTTGTTGAAAGAATTGCCCATAATCAAATTCCAAACAATGGCAAACTGGTAAATCCTTTAGCAAGCAACAATAAGAAAAATATTAAACAAATTGTGCTTTCTGATGCTGAAGAATTCCCAGAAGATATCTCTAAATGGAATGTATCGATGTTCGTTGATTATTTTTCGTCCAAGTATAATAAAGAGTTCGGCGCTTATTATCACAAAACATATAAGCAAGATTCGCTGGTTTTCAAACAAATTATGGATTTTTTTAAAATAAACGCATTGGATTATAAAAAACACACAAAAGAGTTTGTTGATTGGGCGTTTAATAATAAGAAAGAAATTATACGAACCGAAGGATATTTTACTCCACAAGATATTTTTAGAAAAATCAATATGTATTATCAAGACGAAATTCTTCCTAGTATAGAATCAGGAAAAATTGAACGAAGATTTATAGATACTACCTTGATAGAGGAATTAGAAAAAGCAGAAAAAGAAGGCAAAATTACTGAAATTTTTTGTAGATTTGGTATCCCAATAGGAATTACATATCTTGTGTGTTATGCCAAAAAAATTGACGAAGAAAGATTGGTGATGGCGCTCAAAGATAGAATTGAATCATTATATAAAAGCGGCGATAAAGGCAGGGCACAGATTATACGTATGTATAAGCAATCCATATCCAGGTCGCCATATCCACTAAAGTTTAAGTGTTTAAACTGGAGAAGTATTTTTCGTACTGAAGGCTTTAAAGACGAAACATGGTGGAGAGATTATGATTATGGCGGCGTGGTGCCGAGTGAATATGAAGTAATATTGAATGGAACAACGAAGGGTGGAGAATGAAACAAGATAATATTACGCTTGAAAAATTAGCCCAAAGAGATTTTGATTTACATGTAAGATCTTCTAGACCAATGATATATATTGTGTCTCATGAGGAACAACGCGTAATCGATAGCATAAGATCAGTGGCTGGTATGCAGAATAGAATGTGGGATGTGGTCTCGTGGGATATAAACAAAGGTATTGAGATAATATCAAATTTTGAAAATAACAAAATAAATAACGGAATTATGGATCAAATTGGTGTTCTTAAGTGGTTTGAAGAGCAACCGAGTCCACTTTCCAAAGAACGTGGTATTAGCCAGAAATATTTAATTTTGGTTCTAAAAGATTTCCATGTTTTTATGGGATACAATGGCTCTGTTGGTCAAATAGAGGAAGAAGTTATTAGAGCACTATATAATATTGCTGAGCGCAACATTACACAACATAAAGTAATTGTGTTTATATCTCCTGTATTATATCTACCAACAAGACTAGAGAGGATATGTGCGGTGATTGATTATCCTCTTCCAGAGAGGTATCATATATCAAAATATTTTGATGGGGTTATTGATTTAATCAGCGGTAACAAAAGCCTTGACAAATTTAAGAAAGATTATTCTGTTGATGAAAAAGATGCTATTATTAGTGCATGTCAGGGATTAACACAGCAAGAAATAGAGTTGTTGGTTTCGTACAACATTAATTTGTCTGTTAATGGTGGATTTGATCCTGTATTCATAGCCAGCAAAAAGAGAGATATTATTCGTAAGGCAGGAATTATCGATTGGGTAGATACTAAATCTGGTCTGGAGTCGGTTGGTGGGCTACACGAATTGAAGTCATGGCTGTTTAAGCGCAAGAGGGCGTTTACAGAAGACGCTAAAGAATACGGGCTTGAGAATCCGAAAGGTTTGCTTCTTGTTGGTGTTCAGGGCGCTGGAAAATCACTTTCTGCTACAGCTATTGCTAAACATTGGAATCTTCCTCTTTTAAGATTGGATATGGGCAAGATATTCGCCGGAATCGTTGGAAGTTCTGAGGCGAATATTAGACAGGCCATTAAGATTGCCGAATCTGTATCGCCATGTATATTGTGGATAGATGAAATTGACAAAGGCATGAGTGGGTTTATTTCTTCAAACGCCACGGATGGCGGTACTGCGGCTAGAGTATTTGGGTTTATTTTAACATGGATGCAAGAAAAAACATCTCCTGTATATGTTGTTGCTACGGCGAATGATATTTCACAACTACCGCCAGAATTGTTGCGCAAAGGAAGGTTTGATGAAATATTTTTTGTTGATTTGCCAGACGAGGAAGATAGAAAAGAAATTATTAAGATACATATAGAAAAGCGCAATAGAAATATATCTAATTTTAATCTTACGCGTTTGGCCAGGGCATCCGAATTGTTTACTGGTGCCGAGATTGAGGCTGGTATAGTGTCCGCTATGTATGAGGCTTTTAGTAGGGGGGATGAATTTAATACAAATGATATTATTAATGCATTTGAAGATATGTTCCCGATAGCGAAAACAATGGAGAGGGAAATATCTGCATTAAGGAATTGGGCAGAACATCGCGCGAGAAATGCATCGTATAAAAATACACGCAGAAAAGATTTTGCGTCAGATAATTATGATTCAAAAATGGCGATTAATACTAATATACATATCATAGACGACGAAAATAATGAGACAAACAATAATCTAGACGAATTAAAAGATGAGCTTTAGGAATATATAAACTATGGCCGAAGCCGAAGATATTATAGAACGACTAATACATCTCGAAGATGTAATTTATGATGGAAATGTTTGTTCCATGTGTGGCGGGAAAGGATTTTTGTTAGACGAAAATCACAAAGCCATCGAGTGCCAATGTCAGAAATCAAAATTATTACAGAAATTATACAAAGAAGCTTCTATACCAGTCATGTATTTTGGTATGACAATAGTAGATAATTGGGATAGAAATCTAGATGCTTTTGGTATGGAGCTTGGTGCACGTAAAGAAGATAAAATTAGAATAGGAGAATTTATTAATAGATATATTAAAATTTTACCAGCACTAAGCGATGGTAAAAAAGCCGTTATTGTTAATAAAAAACAAAACAAGAAATTGTTTTTTAATTCTTTGTTGCTTGTTGGAGGGCAACATAGCGGCAAAACTATGATTGTTTCAATATTGTGCCAGGAAATGATTAATAGAGCAAAAACAGCAAAATATTATGAATGGCACAACCTGTCATCTATTTTGGCCGAATTTAGAAATTCAGATTCTGTAGACGAAGTGGTAGATGATTTCAGGAGCAGAGATTTAATAGCCATAGACGGCGTTATGCCATACGATTTGGATTCCCAATCATTTTTGTTTAATTTAAATAGAATAAGTTCAACAAGGTTGCAATCAGGCAAACCAATTGTAATAACTTGTTCTCCAGAATATACAGAACGTTCGTTCAAAACACAGATTCAAAATCCAGAAAAATCAGCCACTGTGTGGAATCAACTTCTAGAAGACTGTCTTACAATACATTTGCCATAAGGATATATAGATGAAGATTACACAACGAGATTTGGAATTTCAAATTCTCAAATATTTGCTTACTGATAAAATATATATTACAAAGGCAAGGCTTTATAATATATCTCCCGAGCATTTTGTGTGGTTGATGCACGAGCCAAAAGAGGGGAAAAAACCTGTATATTATACACGGCTGTTGTTTAAAATGATAATTAAGTATTTTAATGATGGAGATTCCCTTCTTACATATGAAGTTTTAGAAAACAAACTGATAGATATACGCGCCAATGATGAAGTAAAATCAAATTTTAATTTGTTGTGGTCTATGGTACAGGAAGAGGAAGTTGACGAAAACAATTTCTACGAATGGATTACTCAACTTAGAAAAAATTTGGCAGTAAGAACGACCAACGAAATATTTCAGGAAGGATATAATGTATTAACACAAAAGGGTTTGGAAGCTACGATAAATTTGATAGAAGACAAGATTTCGGTTGTTAAGAACCAAATTTCTAACGAGCCAGAGATCCAAACAAGTTTTGATTTTGCAAGTTCTGCAGATATATTTAAAAATGAATATACCAGAAGGTTATCAGAACCGGAAAAATATACTGGAATACCATGTGGGTTGTCTGAAATTGACAATAAAACATTTGGATGGCAGGGAAGTCAAATTGTAGTAGTGTTGGGTCCTTCGTCTGGGGGAAAATCAACCCAATTATTGAATTGGGCCAATTACGCATGGAAACAAAACAAGAATATCTTGTATTTTTCTTTTGAGATGGATTGGTGGACGTGCATGCTCAGGCATATAAGTCTGTACTATGAAGTACAATATGATAAAATTAAAGGGCTGAAGCTTACAAATAATGAGATGAATGCCATTATTGAAAAAATGCAAGAGGGCAAGACTTCATATTTTGAATATGAAACATCTACCACCAACGCAACTCCAAAATTTATTGATACAAAGATCAGGGAGTTGGCTAATACTAAGGGCATGCCACATTTGATTATTATTGATGCCATTCCGCACATGACGACAGAAAAATCAATTCGTTCTGGGGCTAAAGCATGGGAAAGAGCAGGCGATGTTGTCGAAGAGCTTCATATGACTATTTTAAAAAAGTATAATATTCCAATTTTAACAGCACAACAATTAAATACTCCAACGATAAGAGAAACAAGAAAAATGAAACAAGAAGGGAAAGCCCGAGTATATTATCAAGATGCTTCGGCTGGAGATAGTAGGCTGATGCACTATGCACAGTATGCGATTGCCATGGAACCAGACAAAGATCAGGAAGTGTGTATATATCATCCAGTAAAAATGCGAGATGCGTGGTTCCACCCATTTGTGGCTAAATGGTGCCCAGAATATAATGCGGTATATGAATTTTCTACCGAAGACCAGATACAGTATAAAAAACTTCTTGGATTAATTCCAGAAGATACAGAAAGTCATTCTTCTGCTAAATCATCAAGAAAATCTAATTCCGCAAGTGATTTTGAATCATCGAATGATTGGTCGGATGACCAAGATACAATTACCGAGGACGATCTTGTATTCCCAGATTTGAATATCGGGTAGCTAATTATGTCAGATAGAATTACGACAAATAATATACCACTAATACAAAGAAGAGATGAACTAAATCAAAAGGCCGAATTAATTTTGAGTAGCATAAATATAGTTGAATATATAGAAAGAGAATATAATATTGTTTTTGAAGAACAGCATGGTGGAGAATATAAAACACGATGCCCATTTAAATGGCACAGAGATTCTACCCCATCATTTTTTGCAAACCCAAGCAAAGGATTGTTTAATTGTTTCGGGTGTAATTATTCTGGAACAATTATACAATTTGTCATGTATATAGAGGACATTAGTTTTGAAAATGCTATAGAAAAATTGTATTCATATATAGGTGGAAATGCCTCAATTGATTCCTCTCAGATTACTAGATCTATAAAGCAAATAAACGACATGATAGCTGAGTATATCGACAGAAACGATATATCTTGTTTCCCGTGTGGTATTGAAGAAAATAAATTTCTGATGCTTGTTAATAAACGAATTAAAGAATATGAGCGAAAAGTTAATTATGACGAGAATGAACTTAGATGGATAGAAACAATTTATCAGGATTTAGATAATATGGTGGCATGTCGTAATTATAAAGACATATCTAAATTTTGGAGCAATTTAGGCAATACAATATCTGAACATTATAGAAATATATCTGGCAAACTTAGCGATAGCTAAATAACAATTGTATAATGGAGATTTGATGATGGAATCAAGCAATGTATCTTCTGATGAAATTTTAAGACGTACATTACAACGAACAGAAATAGCACCCTCAGAAATAGAGATTCGATTCATATATAATGGCGTTAGTGCCGCAAAATATTATTTTTTTAATGTTTTGGTGCAAGAAATGTTTAATATTACAGAAGAAGAGGCAGCCAAATACATTATGAGACTTGGCATCGAAACAATTAGAGCAAGAATTATGAGCGCATATAATTCTGTTGAGGGACTTCCGGAAGAGCTAAACGACGATGATTCTCTCCAGCCATATGCAGATTGACGAATTGCCTATTTTAATAAATATTGGGATGTTGATTGAGGCGTTTAAGAAAAACGAACACGATTTATATTTGTTGTGGTCATTATTAAAATCTGTTGATAGGCATTATTTTTGTAATTCTGGAATTATCCCAAATTATATATTAATGGATGTAGGCAAGAAATTATTTGATATTAAAGACAGGCAAATGTATAACAAAATTAATATAGGTGTTGGCAAATATTGGGTTGGTCCATGGGGTGATAAGTTAAACAAAAAATATGGGCTATGTTCAAGAAACTATTTATATACATCAATAGAAAATGATTCACACAAATATATAACGATTGCCCTAAAAGATATATTTAAAAGTAATTATAACAATAAGACAATTAGATCTTCATTAATGTGTTTGATTGTTGCGCGATTTGGTCGTTTTTATCCATATCCATATTTGCTTATATCAGAACATACAAATCTGTCAGTTTCGACAATAAAGCGGCTTATAGGCTATAATAAAGATATCAAGACATACAAGAATATATGTGTTATTACGCAAACACGCAATCTATCTCGTGCCATGTATATTAAGCAGAAATTGAACTCACAACATGCTATGATTATAAATATTCATAATAAGTGGTACATTTATAAAGTAATGCCAAATTCATACGAAGTACCATTTGAAATACATGGTATGCCAAAGCACAATTATTTATGTGATGAAGATATAATATATGACAAGTATGTATTTAGCGAAAATATACAAACAAATAATGAAAATTTAAATGTATGGAAGCTTTGCAAACATGCTATAATTAATAAGTAAGCGACTATATTGCTTTGTTAAGGATAAGAAGTGACTAATAAAGATTTTGTGCATTTACATGTGCACACACATATTTCTATGCAAGACGCTTTGCCAACTCCATATCAATATGCCATTTGTGCACGCGAGATGGGATTCACAGCAGCCGCCATTACAGACCACGGTAGAATGGGAGGCGTTGTTGAATTTGTTGATGCCTGTCGTAAACCAATAAAAGATCTTCTGCCAATAAAGCCAATTATTGGTATAGAAATGTATACGTGCAAAGATGTAAACGACAAATCAAAACATATAAACGAAGACACTGGTGTATTATCAAGAGAAAAATATTATCACATTACGCTTCTTGCAAAAAATGAAACCGGATATAGAAATTTATTGAAGTTAAGTTCGTTGGGGCACAAATACTTTTATTATTTCCCAAGAGTAGACTGGAGTTTAATAGAGCAATATCATGACGGTGTAATCGCGTGTTCTGGATGTATAGGAAGTGAATTAAACCAGGCGATACTGAGAGGAAATTACGAAGAGGCAGAAAATATAGTCAAAAGATTCAAAGATTTGTTTGGAGACGATTATTATATAGAATATCAATATCATGGCATGAGTGAGCAAAAAAATGTATTGCCGCATTTAAAGAATTTGTCTCATAAATACAATATTGTGCCTATTGTGTCTAATGATGTGCATTATTTAAAAAAAGAAGATTGGAAATTGCATGACTTGCTAATATCGATGAGGGATTTGTCGGAAAATAAACGCGATCGGAACAATGGGAAAAGGGAAGCATATAATACACATCAGTTTTATTTGAAAAACATTGATGAAATGCTTACTATATTTTCTAAGTTTGACAAAGAAGCTATTTTTAATACAGTCAAAATGTCAGACAAAATTGATGATTTTATGAAGATTGATGTAGCGCCTTTCTTGCCAAAAGCCAATGTACCAACTGATGATGATAACTTTGTGGTGTTTTGGAACAAGAATCTGCCATACAATAAACCAAACGAGGCATACTTGGCATATTTAGCATTATCTGGGATGAAAAAGCTTGGATTATTAAATAATAAAAAATATTTTAGACGATTGCAATACGAATTGAAAACAATTTGGTATTCTGGGGTTACTGATTATTTTTTGATACAATACGAAACATGCGATTTTATGAAATCTAATGATATTATGTTTGGGATACGTGGTTCTGGGGTTGGTAGCCTTGTCAATTATTGTCTTGGTATTTCTTCCATAGACCCAGTCAAATGGGGGCTAATGTTTGAAAGATTTTTAAATCCTGGCAGAGGGACACAATATAAAATTGATTATTCGTGTTATCCTGTTAATAAATGGATTGAGGAAAATTCTTGCAATGACCAGTCGGCTTCACTTAAAAGAATTCATGAACTAGCAAAGCAAAAAATATTAGAAGAAGCATTTAAAAAATATTCTGCTGATATAGACAAAGAACTATGGCTTATTGAAAACCAAGAAATGGCAGCATATTTGTGTAATATAGCAGATCTGGGTTTGAAATGTGCCAAAAACGAATCGCAGTTGTGGATAGCTTATTTCCTTGGTATTACAGATGAGATGCCAAACGGCGAATTAATAGTAAATAGGGTGGCTACTTTGCCAGATATTGATACAGATATTGCGTCTGATAAACGCGAACAGGTTATTGCCTGGGCCAAGCAACGTTTTGGTGAAGAATGTGTTGCGCAAATAGGCACACGCGGTACATATAAAGCGAGATCTGCCGTGCAATATGCTCTTAAGGCAAGTCCAAAATTCAACAAGATGTTTGGAGAAAATTCTCATTATAAAGCCCAGGAGATCAGCAAAACAATTCCTATGAGGCAAGTGCCCCCAATGACAATAGAAGATGCACTAGAAGAATCTCCTGAATTTTTAATGTGGGCTAATAAATTTCCAGAAGAAATTAAAATGGCTTCCAAAATTACAGGAACAATACAACATTTGGGGATACATGCTGGTGGGATTTTGATTTCAAGCGAACCAATTACAAACGTTGCCCCTCTCGAAAATTCAAAAGGAATTTTATGTTCTGGATATGATATGACATCAGTCGAGCGTGTTGGATTAGTAAAGTATGATTTTCTGGGTGTTAAAGTATATACAGCAATTGCTATGGCTTTAAAGTTTATTGAAGAGCGACATGGCAAAAAGATTAATTTAAATAGATTACCACTTGATGACCCAGAAGTATTTAGGATGTATCATGAAGGCAAAACATCTACAATATTTCAATGCGCAGGGGACGGTATGTTAAAACAGGCATTGCAACCTATACATATTGAAAAATTTGAAGATATTGTAGCTGTTATTGCACTTTATAGACCTGGACCAAAAGCATATATTAAAGACTATGCCTATGGAATGAAAAATCCACAGTCTATAAAATTTAGTCATGAGCTTTTGCAAAAACACCTTGGTCCTACATATGGTATTATGATATACCAAGAGCAGGCTATGTTTTTGGCAAGAGAAATGGCATCTCTTACATGGAATGAAGTAGATAAACTTCGCAAGGCTATCTCTAAGAAAAAGGGAGATGATTTTGTGGCGATATGTAAAGTATTTGAAGCAAAGGCCACACAAAAGGGTATATCTAGAGAAGCCATAAATGAGGTTTTGCACTTAATGGAAAAATTTGCCGGATATGCGTTTAATAAGAGCCATGCCACTGGATATGCACTTACTAGTTATTGGACTGCTTGGCTAAGAAGATATTATCCACATGAGTGGATGGCGGCTAATATACAGATTGATCATGATGACGAAGAAAAAATGGCTAGATATAAACGTGAATGTAAAAGAGACAATATAATTATAATTCAACCAAATGTTAATGATTCTACTTTGAATACTACTGTTACTAATGATAACAAAATTGCTCTTCCGTTGACTACAATAAAGGGTGTTGGTGATTTGGCAAAAATAATTGTAGAGCACAAACCATATACTGATTTACGAGATTTGTGTTTCAGAGCAAAACCAAATAGGGGAATTATCGAAAGTCTGGCCGCCGGAGGGGCACTGTCTTGCTTAGAAGATGTCCATCAATTGGATACGCATGAGATTATGGAGATGTGGGATAATTTGGTTCTGGAAAGAAAAAAATACGAAAAAGCAAACAGAAGTAGTTCAAAACAAAATTTCAAATCTGTATCTATATTTGACAATAATGCAGAACACAGCGAAGCAACCAACCATACCAAAAAACCAATGTTTTTAGATGATATATTCGGAGGATTATGAAATGAGTAACAGGCTAGATAACTATAACAAAACTAATTTTATTAAATTAGTTGAACAAAGAAAGGATGGCGTTACAGAGCAAACATTTATGGAAGATGTAAGTATTTATCAAGAAGCTATCAATTCTTTGCCAGCTTATAGCGAAGAGGTATTTAGAAAAGAAATTAATCAAATGGACCTTGGCGTGCCCGATAATGAATATGATTTTAAAGAAGTGCAAAAGATTTATAGTAGATTGGTGGCATATAGATTTAGGATTGCAGAAATGATATCGGTTGTAAATGCGCACCATGATATGTTTGAGAAGGCATATAAGTCGCTTTTTAAAATTGCAGTAAAATTAATAGATGGTACTGCAAAAGACAAAGACGCGTATGCAGAAAATAGAGTTCAGCCATTTGCTATTGGAGTATTAAACACCGATAGTTTTTTGAAGTATCTAATTGAAGTAAAAGACGCAATTGAGTTTGCGGCTATGAATATGGCCAGAATATTAAGGGAAAAAGAGGCATTGCTTCAGATAAATAAGCTTGACGAATTAGATGGCGCTATGTATAATTTTGAGAGCAATAAAGAAATCGGGAAAAATCAAGAAGATACTATATATCACGAAGATTCTATAATATATTATGACAATGATGGTCATGTTAGAAAAAAAATTGAGTAGCATGATATTTACTCGCATTATGTGGTATTATAACAATACAAGCCTATATAAAAGGAGAACAAATAAATGGCGACAAGAGTAACAGGGCAAGAAGTATTAGCCGAAACTTTTACCGGAAGGCAAAATTTTGCCAAAGCAAGGTATCTAAATTTAAAGCCAGATGAAAAAACCAAGGTTCTCATTAAGAGGGTAAGATTAATTGGTTTTCCTATTGTGTTTTATCAATGCACCGACTATCAATACGATAAAACGCCTGGCGCTGAAAAAGGAAAGAAAGTTAGAGTACCTTTCCCAGACATTAATTCGAATAAGAATTTCACACGTATTATGCGCGAAAAGATTGTTGTAAAAGACGGTAAGCGCATTGTCACATTTGATGACGATCCTTGGTATCAAATGGGATATATTCCTCAAAAAAGATATGCCATTAATTGCATCGATAGAGATGATGGAGAGGTATATATATTAACCAAGGGTCAGACGTTATTTGGGGAATTTGCTAAAGAAGAAAGTAAAAATATTGATGCCAACGCCGAAATTATCGAAGAGGCAAAAAAAGAAGGGATTGCTGTAGACCCAAGCCAGCTTAAGTGGACAATTGCTGGTGGGGAGATTGCCCCAGACTTTAAAATTAAAGTAACCCCAGATGATAGATGGCAAGTAAGATATGAAGTATTCCCAACTCCAAAAGCAAAACCATTGACTGACGAAGAAATTGAAAAATTGCGTTCTGTGGGATGCCCAACAGACGAAGAAATAGCCAAGATTAGAGAAGAAGATCCTTCGCTTAAGGGGATGCCAGATTGGTTTTTGTATGGATATCCACTTGATAAAATATTTAGACCAACAGAACTGGTTGTTGAAACCAAAAGAGAAGAAACTCGCTTTGATGATTTGGAAGATCCGGACTACGACCCATATAAAGAGGATACAGTAGAGGCGGTAGTGCCCTTGGTGCCATCAACCAGCAATACATCTGATGACGACGAATTGGACGAAGATGATTTGGGGCAGGTGTTGTCTGGCTCTGATATTGAGTGGTAGAAGAAAATTTTAGTGCATGCTTGGCTGATAAGCCAAGCATGCACTAAAATCATAGGATAAATATATGAAAGAAAATCAACAGTCTCCGGATTTATCAGACCGCAGAAAAATTATTCAAAACAGGCTTAGGGCCTTACGCATACGTCCGTCTTCTGTAAAAATGGGGAATGATTTTGAAACCCCAGAATTTCTGCCAATTGGCATTGTTCAAATCGATACTATTCTTGGTGATGTCCCTGGTATAGCGCGTGGTTCTTTGGTTGAGGTGTGTGGAGAGCACCAGAGTGGCAAAAGCTATATATGTTTAAAGGCCATTGCTGAAGCACAAAAGAGAGGATTGCGCTGTGCGCTTTTAAATATTGAACAATCTTTTTATGAACCAAGAGCTGCCGCTATTGGGGTGCAAGTTAGAAATGAAAATTTGTTCGAGATGTACGACGAAATTCCGACTGCAGAAATGTATGGTAATTTATTAGAAACATTGGTGGAAAGCGGCGAATATGCGGTAATTGTTGTAGATTCAATCACTGCATTAATACCAGAGGTTGATTATAATAAAGACTTTACTGAAAGCCCCAAGATTGGCGCACATGCAGCGTTCGTTGGAAGATTAGTCAAAAAATTGTTAGGGTTGTGCGCAGAAACGCAAACCACAGTATATTTAATTAATCAGTTTAGAACTGGTGCTGGTGTAATGCCAGGAACATATACGAAAAAGACGAGCGGAGGGCTGGCGCTTGAATATTTTTGCCATTATAGATTGTGGGTAGATAGAGTTGGTGGAGTTAATGGGAAAATTATAGGAGAGAATAACGAAGTTATCGGAGGCAAATCAAAAGTATTTGTTCAAAAGACTCGCTTTGGTGTCCCAAATCAAACTGCAGAATTCCCCATTTATTTCAAGGACGAAAGGGTAGACCCGTTAGGAGAATTTTTGTATCGTGCTTCGGCAAGGGGGAATGAATATATAACTATAAATCGCAAGGTATATCAATATATAGACAAAACTACCGGCGAGATGTATTGCAAGGACAAAGACCCTGTTGAATTTGTAAAAAAGCTTTTGGTTTCTCCCGTTCCGTTTGACCAATCGCAAAACGGTAATTTTCAAAATGGATTTGATTATGTGTCTAGCAAACTAAGGCTAACAGAAGAACAAAAGAAAGATATTATAGATTCGTTAGAAAAAGAACATATTATTGACACTCCAGGCGATACGTTATCTATTAAAATGGAAGAAGACAATACAAGCAACATAGAAGAAGAACCAACATAATTATATATTTTGCCGGCTATTTGGAATTCGTGGAAACGTTCATTGTAAAGAAGTAGTAGCAAACACGTCTTGGTTTACTATTCATAGGTTGATAATAATGGGAAGATCATATGTATATTGATACAGACAATCCAGAAGTTGATAAATTATTTTCATTTTATTCTTGTATTTGTACAAACCACAAAATAGGTTATTTTAGTACACCGATATCCACAGGGATAAGATATTATAATTGGCTTAAAAGTAATAATATTAATGCAGACGACGCGAATACATATTCTGATAATTTTAAAAATGACGTTTTTATGCCGAATATAGATGGCGCAATGTCTGTGGTAAACAATATAGTTGTAAATGGGAACATTATAGTAAATCCAGTTTCTGTTGGATTATTGCCAGGCTGGAAGCAAGAAGACTATATTAATTTTTGGAGGCGTGTTATTGAATCCAATATCGATTATGTTGTTTTTAATGACGAATGGTATTATAGTGACGGTTGTGTATATGAATTTTATGTAGCTAAATACAATAACAAAAAATGCTATAATATTAACAATCAAGAAATAGCATTGTGCGATGGGATAAATTTGATAAAATGTGCCAATGAACATATAAAATCTATGGGTTTTAAATCGTATATTATAGACAATATTATCAGCGAATTAGAACAACTAAACAAGCAATAATGATTCCAAAAGAGCAAACAAACACAGCACTGTATGGTGAAACGATTGTTAGCAAATTCGGTGGGTATTTAAGAGCCAACGAACCAGCTATGAATTATTTGATTGGGCGTGGGATAGCGCGTAGTTTTATTGATACGAATGAAGTTGGATATTGCCCACCATTTTATAATTTTTGGTTTCCTTTGATGAGAGGCAGAATTACTATTCCTATACGCGACGCATATGGCAACCTTGTTGCTTTTGCTGGCAGGATTTATGAACCGAGCAAAGCATCTACAATTAAAATATTGCGTGAATTATTTTCGAAAAAAGTATCAGAATCAGACAAAATTGTTAATAAATGGGAATCTGCAAAATGGATTAACGAGCCATATGCAAAGAGTCAGCATTTATATAATTTGAATAATGCCAAATGGTATGGAAGAAAATCTGGATTTATTGTGGTTGTAGAAGGGTATTTTGATGTTCAGGTGTTGTCAGGCAATGGAATACCAGAAACAGTGGCATTGTGTGGTACAGGATTGTCAGACAAGCATTGTGTTTTGTTATCTAGATACGTAGATGATGTTATATTTGTTTTGGATGGCGATTCCGCTGGAGAAAATGCTATTACAAAAATATTTGTTAAATCAAAGGAATTTGGGTTGCGCCCTCATGCAATTTATTTGCCATATGGTTATGACCCAGATGATTTTGTATTAAAAATAGGTGGTAACAAATTTCGTTTATTGCTTTATAGAATATTGGATAAACAATTGGATGAATTTGTTGTGCGTAGTAAATAAAATCAGTTAATATACAATAAGAGATTATAAACAATGATTGATATTAAATGGAAAATTCTAAGACCCAATGAAACTATTTATGAATTGGCGGAAGAATTAGAAATACCAACCGAAATAGCCTCGTGTTATTACAACAGGGGGTTGACTACAAAAGACAAGATCGTAAATTTTATCAATACAAATTTGAATAATTTATATGATCCATTTTTGCTTCCAGACATGGACAAAGCCGTAGATCGTGTATGCAAAGCCATTACCAATAGAGAATTAATTCATGTACACGGTGACTATGATGTTGATGGAATAACCGCCACTGCGATAATGGTGTTTATATTATTAAGGTTAAATGCCAATTTTACGTATTATACTCCGCATCGAATAGAAGACGGATATGATTTGCAAATTAAACATATAGAATCTGCGAAGAAAAACGGCGTTGATTTATTAATAACAGTTGATTGTGGTATTAGGGCTACAGAGGCTTTGAAATATGCAAATCAAATTGGTATGGATGTTATAGTAACAGACCATCATTTAGCGCCAGATGATTTTTTGCCAAGCGCGTATGCAATTATCAATACGCACAGGAAGGATTCCAATTATCCATTTGTGGACTTAGCTGGATGTGGTATAGCAATGAAATTTGCGATGGCTATTGGGAAAAAACTTGGGTTAGGCGAAGAATTTATATTTGATAATTTATTAGATTATGTGGTTCTTGGGACTGTAGCCGATATGGCTCCGTTAGTAGACGAAAATAGGATTATTGTATCGCGTGGTTGCGATAAACTATTGTGTACAAAAAAAGTTGGGTTGCAAAAATTGCTTAAAGTGGCTAATATCAAAGATAATGTAGACACAACGTCGATAGGTTTTTATATTGGTCCAAGAATTAATGCAATAGGGCGATTGTCTGATTCCATGACTGCGTTAAATTTGATGCTGGAAACAAATAACGATCGCGCAGAATTATTGGCAAAACAGTTAGATACAGCAAACAAAAGAAGACAACAATTACAGAATAAAATATATGATGAAGCTGTTTCGTTATTGCCACAAGATATGTCAAATACATATGTAATAACTGTTGCTACCAAATCATGGCATCCTGGTATAGTTGGGTTAGTGGCTAATAGGCTTACTGACACATATGGTGTGCCATCTATGGTTGGTGTAATTGAAGGAGGAATCGTGCATGGGTCATGCAGATCAACGCCCAATTTCCCGATTATAGATGCTATGAGGCAGTATAATGATTTGTTTATTAAATATGGCGGCCATGCATATGCTGCTGGTTTTGAGATTACTTTGGGTAATTTTAAAAAGCTAGAAAAACTTATTAATGATTATGCCAAGGATTATTTTGGTGGTGATTATAAGCCATCGAAGATTATTAGTATAGATTCTTTAATCAGACCAGAAGATGTTAATGAAAATTTATATTTACATTTAGTCAAACTGTCTCCGTTTGGAATAAATAATCCCGAACCAATTTTTGCAGTAAAGAAAGTCAATATATTTGATATTACAATTTTCGGCAATGGCAAATATGCAAAGTTTAAATTTAAAAAACATGATAATAATAGATGGGTGATGGGTACATGGTGGAAAAAGAACGACGAACGATGCAAGTTAGAAAACGAGATGCTAGTAGATATAGCATTTAAAATAAAATCAGAAAACTGGCAAGGCAAGACAAACTATGTGGCTATTGTTGAAGATATACGACCAAGCGAGTAATAATTGGATATAAAAATGCCCGAAGAATCAATAACATCTGTGATACCAACAAATAACGTTAAAACAAAAGCATACAATCGAAGAAATATCGATCAGGAACACTTGGAAGACTTGATTATTAAATATCAGTCAGCAGAAAATTATCGTGAACGAAATATTATTTATAAAAAGATTTGTGATATTTATTCTCCAAAAGATTATATATACACATGGTATAATAAATACGCTTATCTGTATAATAATAAAGACGAATTTATTTCTGACTATTATTATATTTTTTGCAAATCGTTGGAGGGGTGGAAACCCAGAACGAAAAGATCGACAAGTGTACATAATGGCAAGGGTGAATTCAAAAATTATTTTTGGTCTGCATTGAAAAATAATTATATAAATTTAATTAAAGCAAAAACTGCCGGAAAGAGAAATATTGCTTCAAAATGCCCTATATGTGATATATGGGTACAAACATTATCTACCCATATAATTAAAGCGCATGAGTATTTGTTGTGGGAACAAGTAAAATTATATGTTAGCTCGTTGGATAATATGACAAAATGTCCGCTTTGTGATTCGCTCAAAATCCCAACAAAATCAAAAAGTCCAGAGGAAATAAATTTAATTATCAAGAAGCATATACGGTCGGAACATATTTATTTAATATTTGAAAGATTCCATGATTTATATCCAGATGCTAATACAATAAACGACAATGTAATTGTTGATTCCTGTACAGAACAACGCGTAGATGACACAGGTGATTGCGATATAAGATATACTCCATTGGATATACTTTTGTCATGTAATCTATCTGATATACAAAAGAAAATTATATATAACATATTAAATTATGATACAGATATTTTTTATGATGAAATATTGTATAATTGTAGTAAAGAAGAGTTTGACCAAGAATTAGAAAATTTGCAGCAAACAATGATTATCTGTGGGTTTAATAATTGAATATACAAAAGGAGATTAATTATGGAAGAAACAAACGAGACAAAAGATAAATATACACTAAGAGTACGAGGGAATTCTGTAGATGGTAAACCGCCTACAAATCCAAAAGGATTGGCCAGAAGTATATTACATGTATTTGAAGAGAATCCATATGGATATGTGAAGATCGAATCCGTGGGTCCTAGAGCACTTGATATTACTATGGCGGCGTATCGAATTGCCCAAGAAATGTTTTCAAAAAGAACTACTGATTTTGTTCTTGTGGTTAGGCAATCAGAATATACCGCAGAAGTCAATGGGTCACCAACGCGCGGTGTTTGTACGCGGATTCATCCTATACCAATAGCTTACGCGAAATAGCATTATGCTTATCCCCGAAGATGATATTTCCGAATTTATAAATTCGAAAATAGATGCTTACATTAGGTTTAGAAGTAAGAATGATGACAAAGAGAATACTAAGCCTAATGTAAGCACAAATTGGAGCGAATTAATACGCCAAGCCAGTATATCAGAGCCTCCGCGTTTTGATAAGACTGGATATTTAAATAACGAACTACTTAATGCCGCAATGGATAAAGCTATATATGAAATATTTGAAAAAACGAATTATTCTTTGTCTTATATACGATATAATTTATGGAATTTTTTAAAAGAAGATATCCACGCTCGTAATGACGCGGTATCAACAATACGTTTTCTAAGAGATTTTGATATCAATAAATTTACGATGTGCCCAGAGTGTGGAGAGGATAATGAAGGCGGATGGGAACTGTGTGTTTATTGCGGCTATGACAAAAACGCCATTCATCCCACGAACTTTGGTCGTGGGATGAATGGCTAAATATCTGAGAAAAACATATGGGAAAGTATCTCGGTTATACAAAGAAAAAGATTTGTACAAGGGCAAAACTGATAAGCCAGAAGCGGCAATATATTCTATGATACAAACACAAACCACGCCCCTATCTTCGCAAAAGCGAAGATAGGGGCGCCATGGGTTTAGCCATGGTAGAATGCCAAGGTCGCACAAAACAACAGGAGATAATGATGGATGACACATATGAAGTTTTTTATATGCCAGAAGATGTCACAAATTCCACAATAGAATATTTTGGCGGAGATGAGTTGGCCGCATCTACTGCCGTTACTAAATATTTATTAAGAAAAATATATAATGATGGTCCAAAATATCTTGAAAAAACACCAGACGATATGCATGATCGTCTTGCCAGAGAATTCCATAGGATAGAAACTAAATATCCGAATCCACTATCATATGATGAAATCAGGCAGTCGATTGATAGATTTAGATTTATAGTTCCCCAGGGGTCTGTAATGTATGGTGTTGGCAATCCATATGCCAACGTAAGCCTTAGCAATTGTGTTGTGGTATCAAGTCCAAAAGATAGTATGTCTGGGATTTTTGACACAGCCAAAGATATGGCAAATTTGTATAAGCGCAGATGTGGCGTTGGTGTTGATATTAGTAGTTTGCGCCCCGCTGGTGCACCAGTAAAAAATAGTGCTGGTTCGAGCACCGGCGCTGCCAGTTTTGCAGATTTCTATAGTTATGTATGCAGAATGGTTGGTCAATCTGGGCGCAGAGGTGCTTCTATGCAAACTATGTCTGTATATCATCCAGATATAGAAGCATTTGTCACCATGAAGAGAGACTTGACTCTTGTAACTGGTTCAAATATATCTGTTATGATTACAGATGAATTTATGAAAGCCGTGGTTGAGGATACAGATTTTGTTTTGAGATGGCCGTGTGATTTGCCACCAGAAAAAGCCAAGTTTACAAAAGTTATTAGTGCCAGAGAATTGTGGGATACCATTAATGAGTCTGCTCGTTTATGTGCCGAACCAGGAGTTATATTTATAGATAATTATAAGAGGAATCTCCCCGCCGAATGTTATGAAATGTTCAAGAGTGTATGTGTCAACCCGTGTTCAGAGGTGTTGTTATCCGCGCTCGATTCATGTCGTTTATTATCAGAAAACTTAAAGAATTATGTTGTTAATCCGTTTACAGAACAGGCATATTTTGATTTTGAATTGTTTAAGAAATATGTCCGTATAGGGCAGAGGTTGATGGATGATATAGTTGATCTAGAAATTGAATGTATAGACAAAATTATTAGTATAATAGATGACGAAGACGAAAAATCACTGTGGTCAAACATGAAAGAACAGGCTGTATATGGGCGGAGGACTGGGCATGGCACGCATGGATTGGCTGATGTTTTTTCTAGAATGAGAATTCGTTATGATTCTGATGAGGCTGTTGAACTGTCAGGCAAAATATACAAAGCGTTGAGAGATGCGGCATACAGTGAATCTGTAAATATGGCAAAGGAGAGAGGCGCATTTAAAGTATTTGATTGGAATAAAGAAAAAGATTGTGAATTTATAAAAAGATTGCCAGATGATATAAAAGAGAACATAAGATTATATGGTAGAAGGAATATTAGTATTTTGACAAATGCCCCAACAGGCAGTGTGTCTATTTTATCACAGACATCTTCTGGAATAGAACCTGTTTTTTCTAATTTTTATATAAGACGTAAAAAAATTAATCCATCTGATACACATGCAAGAGTAGATTACATTGATACAATGGGCGACAAATGGAGTGAATATTTAGTTTTCCATCATAATGTTTTAGATTATATAAAAAGCAATAAAGAATTAAGTTCCAAATGGAGAGATTATTCATTAACTCATAGGTCGTCTGAGTGGGAAGAATGGTTGAAAAACAATTTACCAGACTATTTTGTTACTGCTCCGGAAGTAGAACCAGAAAAACGCGTTCTAATACAGGGCGTTATACAGTCTTATATTGACCATGGCATTTCAAGTACAATAAACCTTCCCAAAAATACCACAACCGAACAAATACAAAGTATATATATGAATGCATGGAAGAATGGTCTTAAAGGAGTGACAGTGTATGTTGATGGTAGCAGGAGTGGAGTACTTGTGTCGGCTTCAGAAAAACAAGAAAATGACATACACGAATCTGTAGCGCCAAAACGTCCAAAAGTGTTGCCTTGTGATATACATCGTTCACAAATAGACGGGCAGGATTGGACAATTTTGGTTGGTATATTAAACGACAAGCCATATGAAATTTTTGGTGGGTTGTCTGAACATATTGTTTTACCAAGAAGATATAAAAATGGATTAATTATTAAGGGCAAGCGAGATCCAAATACTATGCTTTCAAGCTATGATTTGGTGATCAACGACGGCGACGATGATGATAGATTGGTTGTTAAGGACATAGTATCTTCGTTCAAAAACGAAGCATACGCTACGCACACAAGAATGCTGTCTATGTCTCTAAGGCATGGTATACCAATACAATTTATAGTTGAACAAATAGGCAAGGACCAAAATACTGGATTCCATAGTTTCTTTAAAGTTATAGCCAGAGTATTAAAAAAATATATTAAAGATGGGACGAAAAGCGCAGATAGGTGCATGAGTTGTGGAGAAAAACTAATATTTACAGATGGTTGTTTCCAGTGTCCAAACTGTGGTTTTAGTAAGTGCAATTAATATGTTGTTGGTGCTATATTGCTAGCCCGAGGAACAATATTATTGTGCGTGGAGCAGTTGGCACCTCCATATATTAAACAAAAGTAATTATGGAATGTTGGCACAAGGGAAGATGTATACTATCTTCCTCTTTGTGTTATTGCAAGCCGCGCGGGCTGTCGCGCGGGGGTCTATAATAGCAGAGATACCGTATGCGATTAAAAGAAGTTCAGTGTTATATAGAAGATGTACAATATAAAGATTATTGGGATGATTACAATAATAATCCCTATAATAATGCTATAATTATTATTGTAAGAAATGCTGAAACAAACGAGATATATTCTGGAGCATGGTCTGAGCAAGATATACGTAATTTTTGTGGTATTGATGGTAAAATAAATAGTAGGCAAATGATTGATATAGCTACGTTTTTAAGAAACGATGGCGGATTGTATAGATTGTTAATTCCAGAAGACGAAAAAGATGTTGTAATTACTCCCGAATTATTATTGCTTGGGAAAAACAAAGAAGAACAACAAGATATTAATGAAACAGACACAAACACACTTGATAAAAACGAATTTTTAAATAAAAGGAGAGTTAAAAAATGAGCAAGCCGACAATCGGATTTAGATTGTTCAGAGATGGAGCAAAGATGCCGACAAGGGCTACAACGCATGCCGCGGGATGGGATTTGTACGCTTGGGTAGAAAATAATGGAGTTGTTGAAATTGCGCCACACAAAACAGTATTAGTTAAAACAGGGTTGAATGTTGAATTACCAATTGGATACGAAATGTCAGTTAGACCGAGAAGCGGTTTGGCTATTAAAAATAATTTAACAATTTTGAATTCCCCAGGATTAATAGATTGTGATTATAGTAATGTAGGAGAAGAATTTGAAATTCGTGTTGTTCTTCATAACGCGGACGACAAGTTGACACAGTTTATAAAACACGGTGATAGAATCGCCCAAGCTACTTTTCATGAAGTTCCAGACGTTGATGTTGTTGAATTGGACCGAGATGTAATACCACATGAAAGTAATAGGGCTGGTGGTTTTGGAAGCACTGGTATATAAATAGTATTTTCAAGGGTATGTTAAAATGGCACAGGATTTTGTCACAGATGTATTATTGTGCGGTGATTGTGTGGATATAATGGATTCATTCCCCGCAGATTGTGTTGACCTGATTATATGCGACCCTCCATATAATTTACAAGTAAAGAATAATCTAATACGCTCTGATAATGGTAAGAAGTTCAATGGCGTTGATGATAAGTGGGACGACTATCCGTCGTTCGTTGCATATGACATGTTTGTTCAGAGACTATTAAATTCTACTAATCATGTATTGAAACCCGACGGGACAATTATGATTATGGGAATGTACCATAATATATTTAGAATTGGGACTATATTGCAAAATATGGGATATTGGATATTAAATGATATTATTTGGGAAAAAACTAATCCAACTCCGAATTTTAACGGAAGCAGATTATGTAATTCTCATGAAACTATCATATGGGCATCGAAAAGCAAAAAATCGAAATATTTCTTTAACTACCATCTTTTAAAACATTTGAATAATGGTAAACAGCCAAGGTCTGATTGGACATTACCTATATGCTCTGGTAAAGAAAGAATATTAAAAGAAGATGGGACAAAAGCACACTCTACACAAAAGCCATTAGAATTGATGCAAAAACTTGTAATAATGGCAACTAGAGAAAACGATATTGTTTTAGACCCAATGTGTGGCACTGGTACTGCATTAGTGGCATCAAAAATGTATAATAGACAATATGTTGGGATAGATATCGATCCTTATTCTATTTCAATTAGTGAAAAAAGGCTTCAGGATGCGCGCGTAGATAAAGATTTTTTAGATTTGGAGAAATATATACATAGCTTGCACAAAAAGCTGTGTGTCCGATTTGAGAAGATTGTGGCGGATGGTAAAGTTAACATCGGAACGCAACTTAGATTTCATATATCTCCAGAAAAACCAATTGACAAATACGCCATTGTTGAATCTGATGGGATTAAATATAACGGAGAAATAATGTCAATACATAAAGCTGCCAAAATGATATTAAATAGAGAAAGTGCCAATGGATGGAAACATTGGTATTTTAATGACACAGAACGTGGGTATATATGTATTGATGATTTGAGAAAGGAATACAATCATGATATATAATCAATTTCAAAAGAAATGTATTAAGGAAGTTGCATTATCAGCCAGAAGAATAATAGACGAATTGATTGATTCAATACAACCCGATATTACAACTACATACGATTTAGATATTATGTCTAAAAGATTAATTGGTATTTCAGGCGCAAAAGCAGTTTTGTTTGGTAGTTATATTCCAATTAATAAAACCAATTCTTTATACACGCACCATATTTTTATATCTATTAACGACGAAATAGTATATGGCGCACCATCGCCTTCTAGAGTAATACATAAAGATGATTTAGTAAAAATTAATTTGTGTATTTCGCGGGATAGATATTATGCTGATTTGGCAAAAACAATATGGGTGGGCAACGACAGCGAACACAAGCTTGTGTCTGTAGCCAAGGAAGCGATTAATAATGTCATAGATGTTTGTAAAAGTGGGTGTAGCGTATATGATTTATCTATAGCAATAGAAACAACGGCACTAAAGCACGATTGTTATACTATTGATGTCATTTCGGGTCATGGTATTGGTAAAAACCCTCACGAAGACCCTATGATACCAAATTCTTCCAATGTTAAATATGAATACAATCTGGTTGCTGGTAATATTATTACTATAGAACCAGTAATATGTTCTGAAAAAACAGAAATCGAAGTTTCTGATAATAAATACACCATATTATCAAAAAATCATTGTTTGTCGGCTCATATTGGGAATATGCTATACGTTACAGATGGTGGATGTGAAATTTTGGCATAGGTAGATAGATTTATGGAATATATTGAATCAATGAGCCTAAAAAATATGGCAGAACAATTAGTAGACAAATACAACATTTATCTTGGGTATATTGATATTGAAAATATATTTTTTGCCTCTATTGACGGCGTTAAGCCCCCAAAAGCATCGCCAATATTTATTAGTGGGGTTGCAAGCAAATGGGTTAGGCAAATTCTTGGGAAAATTCCAAATGGGCAACTTTATTGTATAGCGATATGGGAATCTGAATGGGAATCTCTTTGGAAAAGCAAACAGGAATGGTTGTTGTTTGATTGTTTGTTGTGCGTTGGGCGTAATAACGATGGTAGTTTAAGGAAGAGAGACTGTAACGAGTGGGCTATTATAGTAGAATATTTAGGTCCATATTGGAGAATTAAAGATGACGTAGAACTTCCTAGCCTATTAGATTCCCCCGATCCGCTACCAATACCAATGCCGCTAATTGATCCAGAAGACGAAGATAATAATTATTAGGGTTGATATATGAATTTATATAATAAGTATCGTCCAATTAAATTTAATGATGTGGCTCAGCCATTTGTAACAACTGCGCTTAAAACACAAATAATTAATAACACACATGTTTCAAGCTACATTTTTAGCGGACCAAGCGGCGTTGGCAAAACAACAATAGCCAGAATTATGGCTATGGCGCTGTGTTGCAAATACACAAAAGATGGAGAACCATGTGGCAAGTGCGAAGATTGTATATCAATAATTCAGGATAGGCATCGTGATGTAATTGAGCACAATTGTGCTGTTAGCGGCGGTGTAGACGACATGAGGACTGTTATTGTTGAAAATATGATAATAGCGCCGATTAGTGGATGGAGGATATTTATACTTGATGAAGCTCAATTAATAACTATGCAGGGGCAAAATTCTTTATTAAAAACTCTTGAGGAACCGCCTCCGCATGTCAAATTTTTTATTTGTACTACAGAACCAAATAAAATTCTGCCAGCTATACAAACTAGATGCCAGCACTTTAGATTAATTCCGGTTTCTTCTAAAGATATAATAAATATTCTTGTAAATATATTAAATAGTGAGAATATTGACACGTATGAAATTGATGCGCTAAAGCTAATAGCAGAACATAGCAACGGGAGTGCAAGAACAGCCATAGTAGAACTTGAAAGAGTAATTGATTTAGGTGTTACTGAACAAAATGTTCGCAATATGCTTGGGAGGGGTTCTAGAAAACTATCATTGGATTTGTTATTGGCTATTGCTAATGGTAACTACGGTGAAGTTTTCCATATTATTGATATGTGTAAATTAACAGGAATACATATGCAATCTTTGTTCGAGGAATCTGCAAATATTTTATTGACTGTTGCTAAATATAAATTAAAAGTTATAGAATCTGTTGACGACGATATATTGATTATTAGTAAAAAATACACAGGCACACAAACAATGGAAGTTACAGCCCAATTATTAGAAATATTATCAAAAATTAAGCAAAATATACCAGAGGATTTAATATCTTCTGTATATTTGCTCAAAACTATAAATAAATATAAGTTAAGTGGCAAAACAAAATAGACTAGATTACCCCCCTACAAGCCAGGGAGCTTTGCCACAATTCTTTGTGGGGTAGGTATTGTGTTCATTGTATGACGGGGGTTTCATAAGACACCAAAGATAAATATATATTTTTGTATAATATATATTTAGAAAAAGGAGTCTTCTGGTGTCAAAAAATGAAGATGATATTTTAGAAACGCTTGTCGAAAAAGCAAAAGCACATGACTTAAAATCTTTTGATAAAATTTTAAGTATACTAAATCCGGAATTAAAAAAGATGGCTACAAAATATTATATAAACGGATCTGATGCAGAAGATGTATTGCAAGAAGCAAGAATAGGTGTTTGGAAGGCTGTTGAAGACTGGCAACCCTCTGGTGGAATGAGTTTTAAAAATTTTGCAATTAATCTTTGCTGTAAGCGCCATATTATTACTGCGATGGCAACCGCAAACAGAAAGAAGTATACTATTTTAAATCAATCTATATCATACGAAATACCAATTATTACAAACGATCCTTCAGACACAGAACAGTCATTGGCAGATTTTATTGAAGACCCAAATTCCGAGCTTATCAATCATTTCATTAGTAGAGACGAGCGAGAAACAAGGCATCGAAGAATTTTGTCAAAACTCACCAACATGGAAAGGTCTATATATTTATATTTTATGCAGGATTTGTCGTACCGCGAAATTGCAGAAAACCTTGGTATTAAAACAAAGGCTGTTGATAATGCGCTTATGAGAATACGAAAAAAAGCAGCCGAAGTTATGAATGAAATTGATGAAGAGAATAATTAATTTAATTATTCGTGGAGGTACATATGAAGGTTGAGGCATTAAGGTCTGTTGTATTGCCGCTATTTTTACAAGCTCTAAAGACTCATGATAAAGACTCTGCGTTTTTGTTTGAGTTCAAAGGCGGGAAATTATTTTTGTTGTCAAATAACAGAAATGCAGAACAATATATTGAATTAAAAACAAATTTCGTTGAAGCCACAGACGGAGAAACATTGGCAGTCAATGGGTCTTCTTTCGTAGATTTAATTAAACAGTTTCCAGAAGAAGAAATAGAAATTGTTAGCTCAAGCAAAAAAATGCTTATTGTGAAAAGCAAAAATAAAAAAAGCCGCTTTGCTTTGCCTATTGAAAGCTCGCATAACATAACTAGATTTAAGATTATGGAAGACCCAATTTGTACGATTGCGTGTAATGGCAGTGTGCTTTCAGATGCATTCGCCAAAACGGCATTTTCGGCATCTGACGACATGGCGTCTGCTCCGCTAACCGCTGTAAGATTGTATATAAGCGGGAGTAAAATGATAGCACAATCTACAGATAATTATAGAATTAGTGTTTATGAAACAGATATTGATAATTTGGGGCAAACAGCAGAGTTGTTAATCCCAAAAAATACTGCAGAAAGTTTGTCTGTATTATTAAACAAAATATCAGACGTAATTATATATTGTTATTCAAAATATGTTAAGTTTTGTTGGGATAACACAATTTTTATTTCATTTTTGGAAAACGGAATTGGAAAGCCATTCCCAGATGTCAATAAATTTATTGAATGTCCAGAAAATGCAAAAATTACGATATCCAGGAGTGATTTGTTGAGGGCAATTAAACTGGCGTCTTTGTTCTCGAAAGATTCTTATGTAAATCTTGAAGTAACGGACGAAGGTTTGAATGTTTCTACGTATGATAAAAATCGTGGGGCAAGCCAAGAAGTAATTGTTGCTGATAATATTTTTGGTTCTGCTAACACCGCTGTATCGTGCAAGCATATATTAAAAATTGTTGAAACTATATCTTCGCCATGGATTACAATTTCTTTTGTAGAAATATCATTCGCTAGAGGTTTGTATAGTGCCATTATAATTGATGAAGGTGTATATAAACACCTAATATGTCCGATAATCCCAAACGATAATGAAGATGAGCAAAATGAATCATGAATCAAGCAGTTGGGATAAATTATATATTATGCGTGGCGATGAATTTTTGTGTAGAATATCCATTGATTCTTTGATTGAGAAAAACTCAAATGTACATAGATTTTATAGCGATGATCAAGTAGATGATATATCTAGGTTACTAACAAGTTTTTCGTTAGATTGTAATAATAATGTAGCAATTTTAATTAATCCTTCTCAACCAGAGATGGATTGTGTATTGAAGATTGTGTCGAAGAATCGTATATCTATAAAATATTTGATTATTTATATGCCCAGTATCGATATCGATAATGATTTGGTTAAAGAATCAAAATTAAAAAATCGAGTATTCGACCACGGTTACATTAATGCAAACGATATAGATAAACTAAGATATTTTATAGAGCACGTGTGCGCAAAGCAATACAATATCAATATTGGCAAGGATGCTTCTTCGTGGATTGTTTCTCGTGCTCCTACAAATGTAATTAGAATAAATAAATCAGACAAAGAAGTATTTGATTTAATGCAAATTTCTAATGAGATTAAAAAAATATCTACATTTAAAAAAGATATCAAAATCGACGATGTTAAAAAATATTATGTATGTTCGGCAGAATCTGATATTTGGGAATGTATAAACCTAATTATTTCTGGAGATATTAATAAAGCGTATAGTTATTATAATATGTATGTACAACAAAAAGGCATAATGTCGCTAATTGGTGTTTTATCAAAGCAACTTGGATTGGTTGTTCAAATATATGATTTATATAAACAAGGATTGACAAATCCATACAGCATACAGAAAACACTAGAAGTGAATAATTTTGCCGACAAATATTCGTTTGCTATAGGCGATGATAATTACAAACATAATAATATAAACATCTGGAGAATTAAAAATATTGTAAATATGATGCACGCATATGATATGAATCAGATTTATAATCAGCTAAATGCAACGATGTGTGCTAATATTGATTTGAGATCTGGTTATAACCAAAACATTATAGCAGAATATTTGTTTTGTGCTTTAAAAAATGTAGCAAGATATAGCAAAGCATTCATAGATTAGTTCGCGAAGGAAAGCAGCATAACAACGGTGTAATATTATATATAATATAAGGAGAACGAAAGTGGAAAACTTTGTCTATAATTGGAATAATAAATACAAATTTGATGACAATCTAAAGCTGATAAAAGCTATAGACGATACTAAAAATTTAAGAAAAAAAGGATACAAAAGAGAAGAGGCAGAAGATTTATTACTCAGCAAAGATATGGATTCTGAAATGGTAAAGGTGGCGCTTGATTCTGTATACGAGCGCAGACCAAGAAAACAAAAAGCTGCAAGCAGAAAATTGCCTACTTCTTATGAAGATCTAAAGCCATTTATAAGCGATTTAATGCACAGAGTAGACACCGAAACATTTGTGGATATGGTAACAATTGCTGAGGATAACAATCCAATTGTACAGTGTGGGAGTAATAAAGATACGTTATATCGTTTAGTAGAAGCAGCCAAAATTGCTCCTGTGTGCGAAGAGGCTGTGCATCAAATGTTGTCTCCGTGGTTTGAGGAAGAATTGCTACGCTCTGTAGAGGCTGCTGATAAAATTAAGGGGACAAAAACCGCGAATAAAATTCGGATGCATCGTGGCAGAATGTTATGCACATGCGATAAATTTATGTCAAGACATTATGCAGATTTTGGTCTTGTGTGTGAACATATTATTAATAATTTTCGTTAATCATTAAGTTTTTGAATTTGCATATTTGTATATAATTTGAATGGGTTAGATATGGAAAACGCAATTACATCAATTGATATTAAAGATTCTATAGATATTATAGATGAAAAATCACACAAGCGACTTGTTCCGTTTAAATCACTGATTGGAACAGAACAGCCGCTCAAAGCACTGCCAGATGATTTGATGGAAAATGAATTTACTTATCCAAAGCGTTTTGAGGGCAGATGTACTATATGCAAGTCACCATACAGAGATTTGGCCGAATTAGTATATATACGTCTTAACAAAAGTTTATATGGGGTTGTTAAATTTTTCGAAGATTATTATAACGCCCATATGACATGGATATCTGTCAAAACACATATGAATGCCCATTGTGATTTTAGTAAAATCATGATAGAAGGGCTGGGGAGATTATTTTCAACACAAGATCAACATTTGCTTTGGACCGGAAGAGAAAATCAGCTAGCAATTACTATTTTGATGGACCAAATAGATGAGGTTTCGAGTCTTGAAATTAATAGAAGCAATAGTGCGGCCATTCTTGAGCGCGCCAAAGTTCTTCGTGATCTGGCTATTAAGTTAAATGATTTATGCAAAGCGCGCGACGAAGCGATTTTGTCTATGAGAAATTTTAATGCTTTTAAAATATTAGCAGATTTATTATACGAAATAAAAGACCCGCAAGCGAAAGAAGCCATTCGAAATAAGCTATACCAAATTAAGGTACAGCTAGAAGGGCCCAATACCGAAAGGAATAAGAGTATAGCGGGCAAGTAATTGCTATACTCTTGTAAATATCAATGAATCGTGCTGGTGCCGCAAGATCCAAAAAAGGCGAAGAAGCCATGCGGCTTTATAATATTAAAAACGAATGGCTTCGTGAATTAAACCAAGTAATTGAAGAGATTGACGCAAAAACCTCTGCCGAAGAATTAAATGGAATATATGAATATACAGTAGAAAATAGATATTCTGTACTTCCTCCGCCAGAACCAGAAAAAAATAAGTATAATCCCGACGGCATTTATGATATATTGACTGTGGCAGAACATCCGTATTTTTTGGGGCTTACACTAACGCCGTGGCAACGCCTTACATTAAAGATATGTTATATGGGCACACCAGGCAATACTCATCTAAAAATAAATGACGAACGTGACGAAACTGGATGCGAACATTGCGTATGGTTGCAGAACAAACTTAAAGAAGAAAATCAAATTAAAGCCATAAAAGCACATTCCCCCATAATACCAAAAAGTTATTTGCCGACCGAAAATTCTCCTTGTTTAAAATGTAATAGGTTTGACAAAGAATATATTGATATAAAAAGGCAATATTTGATCAGCCAAGCGGTTACGCCGCAAATGGAAGAAGATGTAATTAAAAAAATGGACGGAGAAATTCGCGATCGATACTATACAGAACGCGACATGATTAATTATGATTTATTCCCAGAAGACAAACCGCAGGTTGAAAGCAAAATAGGAAGGGCATTCCAAGAAATAATTCTTGTGTTCGGCAGAAGAAGCGGAAAGTCATTGATGACTTCTGTTATTTCGTTGTATGAAGTGCATAGATTAATAGGAATGGTACATCCACAAAAGAGATTTGGGTTGATGGAATTTGATATTATAAGAATTATCAATGTGGCTAATTCTGCCTCACAAGCAAAAGAAGCAATCTTTGACAAAACTAGACCACTTGTCCAAAGCAGTCCGTATTTTTCCAAATATGTTGGCAAGGTGCCAACGCAAGATGAAATTTTCTTTTTAACACCATATGATATTAAAGAGAATGAACGAAGGCTTACATCTGGAATTGACCCAATACCTGGGACGATTCAATTAAGAAGTGGACATTCCGAATCAAGCACCATGCTTGGGCTTACATGTTTCCTTATTATCATAGACGAAATGGCTGCTATGGCCAAAGCTGGAGAAAATTCTCCAGATGAAACATTATATAATTTGCTTCGTCCATCAATAGCAAATTTTGGCTCTGAAGGGAAAATGATTTGTATATCTAACGCCTTGGGTCCATTTGGGAAATTTTATGAATTATACGAAGCATCTTTTAGTAATCCGAATATGCTTATGCTTAGACTTCCCACATGGATTGTAAACCCAACTGTCGAGGAATCGTTTCTAGAGGGAGAAAGAATACATAGCCCAAATATATTTGCATTACAATATGGCTCTGAGTTTGGTTCTGCTGGCACAAGCCCATGGTTAGATCAAGATTTTATCATAGAGGCTTTTGAAGCGGGTCGAAACAGGAGTAGATTAGAAAGAGGTATGCCAGGCGTATCTTATTTTTTGCATATGGACCCTGCTTATTCTTCAGATTATTATACTTTGGTTATTGTACATTCGGAGCCAACATCTGAAATAGGACCAGACGGGAAAAACTTGAATAAAATTTTTGTAGATCACATCCATTATTTCGCGCCACAAGGTGCCGGCAAACCCGTTGATATAGATGACGTTGATGAATATATTTTAAAATTAGCACAACGATTTAGATTTGCGTCTTTGACTTATGATCATTATTGGGGCAGTATGGCTTCGGTACACAAGATGAAAAGTTATGGGCTTGATGCCCGTTTAATTACTTATGGCGGTGGTGTAAAAGAAAATATTTATGCTGAATTACAAAATTTATTTATTTCTGGCAGAATTGAATTTTATGGGATTGATACTACTGTGGTTAAAAACGGCAGGGCTATTAACCTTGGCGAGGTTACTTTGGCCAAAAAGCAATTTATAGGATTGCAAAAAAAGTTTAAAAATAACAGATTTAAAATCGAAGCAATGGTGGGGATGCATGATGATATACCGGATTGTGTAGCCGGAGCAGCCTACGAGGCCATACACTATAAAACTGTTGGCAAATTGCCAAAAACCGTAACAGCTTATACAGGTGCATTTTTAAAATAAATAGAAATTATTTGTTGTGTGGTATAGTCAAAAATGTATTTTTGTAAAAAATGTACATATATGAATGTTGAATTGATTGAGCGGGGTAATAATAAATTTTATTGCCCCAGTTGCCACAAAACGTTTAAATACAAACAGATTAGAACAGCCCAATTTGGTGGTCAAAACGGTGGCATACCACCACAGTATAATGCTGTGCCTTGGGCAACACCGCAAACAAGAACAATTGGATATGGAAATCCAACAGACCCCGAAATTGGTTTAGATGGATATATGAGCAAAACCAGAAAATCAGTAGAGGATGATAATTCTGGCTATGGGTTGGAAAAAAAACTAGAGATGTTCCATGTTGGATTGGAAGAAGATTTAAAGCCATATGAATTAACCTCCCGCCAAAGGCAGGTGCAAAAAATGGAAGATGCATTGCGCCGCCGCGATATGTATAAGAAAAAATTATTACAGTCGATACAAGAAAATTCAGTTGAATATATAAAAGAACATTTTAAAACACCAGAAAAATATTTGAAGTCTTTTGAATCACAACTCGATGTAGCAAGAACTAACATTGAGCCACCAAGATATAATTTACCAACATTTAGTAAGCACGACGAATCGTTTCTGCCGCCGCCATTTAAAATTAAAACTTCTGGTAGATTGGCAAGCACGAAAGTTCAGCATGGTAGAAATACTCCATTTGATTCAGAAGAAGATGCCGACAATCCATCAACAGTGTGGAGCAAATTACAAAAAACTTATCCATACGAGGCTGGATTTAGAGATCATACATCGTGGGTATATAAACAATCTGATTTATATAATGATATGTTAGGCAATGAAGAAATGAAGTTTTTGGTTGCCCCAGAAGACACAACGGCGTTCCCCAAACATTCTCCGCGCCCATATGAATCATATGCCCCGTTTGGTGGCCAATCTATACCTAGCAAAGAGGATGTCTCTCCTATAGATAATATAAGCGAAATAAATAATCCATTTTTGCCATTGTCTGTTAAAATTGACAAACTACACCGAAGTGTACCAAAGAATCTACCAAACGATCCGTTCCCAGGCGAAGATGCGAGCAGGATATTGATGAGACCTCCTTCTCCGCACAAACCATTCGGCGCATATCAAGATAGATATTATTATCAATCTACTGCTGACGGAACCCCACTTGGATAATTCGTAATATTGTAAAAATCTTGTAATCTGTGCTATAATATATACATGTACTATATTATTGCGCAGAAAATATAATGGGAAACGAATATTCAAATATCAGTAAAAGTAATACAAGCTCAGAATATGAAATAATTAATTTTACGAAAAATTTTGAAGTATTTTCGAAAATTGTGCGAAAATTTGACCCTAATTATGATTATATATTAAAGGAACCATCAGACAAAAAAGCAGTTATTGATAGAATATCATACAACGATATAAAATATATAAATGCTGCAAACAACAGTATCTTGGTTGATATTAGTACCGAACGTGCCACTGGAATTGCGCGCGAATTGTCTCCTGGATGGTTGTTAACCAAAGATAATTGTAATAGTGCTTATTATATAGAACAATATATTGAAACATTGAACGATGTATTGCCGTCGACATGGCATTGGTTATGGGAACAAGCAATTGGCGCAAATCAGTTGTATTTAGTTTGTCTTTGCCCGCCAGTGGGTTTTTGCCATACTTATATTGCGCTTGCATACATTGAATATACTATGCCGACACATTTCGAGATCAATGTATTACCGAGTTGGGCAAAGAATATATTTAAGTAAGGGGAAGGCATATGTAAATGAAAAATATTTGTGAAGTAATTGTTCCTACATTAACTATTCTTTCTATTGCCGTATATGTTGTGTATAAATATAAGCACATAGACAAAAAAGACAATTATTGTAATTTGTGGTATTTAGATTGTGATGCTTGTAAATCTAGAAATCGTTGCAACAAAATGAGAAAGTTATTGTGTTGGTGATTTGAAATTATAATATAATATTAAATCCAAGCATTTGTTGGTGGTTGGTAACGTATTATTAAAAAATCAACCAAATTGTGTATAATTACAATGGAGATATTAAATGAGCGATATAATGCCAGTAAAATTAGTAAGTGATTTTGATGATTTTTATGATTGTCATTTCGATTATTCTGGAAATGCAAAATTGAGTTTTATTAGAATTGGAAAAGATCGCGCCAAGATAAAGAAAATGTTTTCAATTCTAAAATCATGCGATGTGCAAATCCCTATGTATGGCAAGGTTAGTAATATAAAAATAAACAAAAATAACGAAGGCAAGGCGATTATTTGTTGTGACGAATATGGTGACAACAAGACAAAAGTTACATTAGAAGAAGCTTGCGATAAGTATCCTGGGTGTTATTATATGAAATATATAGCTGGCGACGACACTAAGATATGGAGATATATACAGATAGGTGAGAGATCGTTTCTGATATTGTTTCATACAGATATGCCTTGGTATGAGTGTAAGCAAGATGATTATTTTAAATTTGGTTCAGATATGCTTGGGGAGGTATTTGCCAATGGATTAATTGACGGTAAATATCCTTTTGCTCAATTCGGGGCTCTTACAATTTTGTCTACACAAGCGAATGTATTGTTCGCGGTTGATTTTGTTTCAGATTTGTGTGGTAATTTGTATGTAATTAATTATAATAATGCTCCAAAAATATCTAATATTACACTGTGTGACGAGCTGAGCGATATAGACATCGCAAATTTGATAATCCAAAAAATTAATGACAGGTATATTGTTGAACAAAGATGTAATAATGTTCAAAGATTAGTAGAGTCTGTATTTGTTGACCAAAACAAATCATTTTAATATATGTATATATAAACGTATATATTATTAGTAATAATAAGTTCTTTGAAAATTTACAAGTTGTATTTATTCGAATCACGCGTGTGGTGTCTAATCAAATTTAGGAAGCTACGTTCTTAAATTTGGTGACATTATGTAATGGGTGTGACGGGTATCGACGTATTGTTGGTGGTTGTTGCTGCATGCCGCAGGTGAGTGCCTGGCTGCGTTACAAAGGCATTCAAACAACAAATGCTAAGAATGAACATTCTAGCTTTAAGGGATTTACGTTCCTAAAGAGTATTAAGAATAAGCTAATGCCAAATATTAATACCCAAAGTAGATCCCTTGTTATGGTTTAACAACAAATTAAACCACGTTGTACTATTCTCTCTTGCCAGGAATAGATACAGCGTAACCGATGGCAAGTATACACTGTAGCGACGAATCTAGCGATTAGTGGCGAAAGCAAAAGATTCTAGGATAGATTTTGTTTGATGCTTGCGTAAATCTATCTGATTATAAAAGTAGCATCTAAGCATGTAGACGCGACAACGAAAACAGTGCGGACGGGAGTTCGACTCTCCCCACATCCACGAAATATTAATAAATTATAATTATAAGGAGATAACACATTATGCCTAAGGAAGTTAAACGAACAGAGACAGCAGATGATGAAAAAGTAAATTATGTGTCTCGTATACAACAATATGCGCACAATGGCAATATTGACGTAGAAGAATTGTCAAAAGATATTTCTGTTGATAGGTTTGATGTCGAAGAATCTGAATACGAAGTGAAGTGTGATACCATGCCTGAATATTTGGAAGTTAGTGCGCAAGAAGGTACTAACTATCAGTATGCCAAAAACGCAGATACATTGATGAAATTGAGATTGCTGTTTAAAAAAGCCAAAGATTATAAGGAATTACAAGATAGCATTCGGTCAGATATCGTTTGTTGCAAAGATACATTGGGCGAATCTGAATTTAATAAGATGTTAGATATATATAGCAGAGGATATGATAAAGTAATATTGGATGTGATTAGAATTTTGAGCACATAAACATATTTAATATTGTGTAGTAAAGCCCAGGAGGTTGAACAAAAGCAGACAATGATTGAAGATAACAAAGTGCGCAAAATAACAATTGAATTTGACGACTATATCGATGTGTTGGAAAAAGAAGATGCTAAAGCATGGTATGAGATGTTGCAAAAATTAACCATTGTTGGTTGGTCTCATGGTATAGATATGGGACCATTCAACTGGGAAAGGACAAAAAAGAGTGCAGAACAACAAGCTAAATAACCAGGATACTATTAGTGCCTTGGCTGACCTTCAGTCTATAGAGATGGATACTGAAAAAATCGAAAGCGATTTATCATATGCTTTTAGTATAGATAAACCATATAAATATTTAAGTGAGGACAGTAACATTTTTATTGATGAAGTAATGAAGCGGTTTGACCAATTTAATATTATTAGAAACGAAAATGTGTTTGATTGTGTGCTGTCTAGGAAGCTTTCGCAAACGCAAAATGTTGTTGCCGCAATTGTATCTACAGGCAGGGGGATGACATGGCAACAAGCTCTTGCTGATGGTGTGTTGAATTATTCAGATTATAATGCTAGAATTAATGAGCTTTCTGAACAGAACAACAAACCAAAATAATAATTTTCGCACATTTAAAATTTTAAAAAAAGGAGAAAACATGACACAGGTCAAAACATTATGTGCCGTGTTTGTTTTGGCAGCATCATTACCGCTATTTGCGCCTCGCCAAACAAAAAACACAAAAATGTTAGATCAAAATAACATAACAAAAACACATATTCAAAACAAAAATTTATTGTATACCCAAGAAAAAGAAAAAATAGAAAAATTTATTATTACAATTAAGCCAGGAAATGACAAATTTGCGAAGTCGGTTTCTTCGTATATAATAGAAAGTGCGCAGAAAAACAATATACATCCATATATCATTGCCACTACTGGGTATGTAGAAAGTGAATTTGATATGAATTCGCGACCATGCATAGGAATTATGCAGGTGTTATCAAATAAACCTCGCGATGGTTTGAACCCGCACAATATAAAAGATAATATAGAGCTTGGTAGTAGAGAACTATCTTATCATTATCATCACCGCAAAGCTCTTGCTAGTAGGGGTGGCGACTACAGGTTGCGATATATGTGGGGGAGATATAACGGATGTGGTGTGTCTACAAGGAATACATATATTAAAAGAGTTATGATTGTTCATAATCGATTGAGATATGAAACCCCATCACAATGGGAAAATAGATTAAAAAAACAGCACACATTGTGGAAGAACTAATGGAAAAAGGATTTGTATATGAATACAAAATATATAAGTGATTATCGCCAAGACATTAGCGAAGAAAAATATAATGAATTAAGAATAATTGATGCAAAATTATACGAACTGTTGTATAGAAAATGTGATAATCCTGACGGGTATTATGGGTATACTGGATATGGTATGCCAGAAGATGAACCTTCTGTATGGATTAATCGCGTACCACATTATTCCACCGAATTGTCAGAAACGATTAATTTAATGAAACAGCTAAACAATAATGAACATATTTATTTACGACGCAGTAATAATATGTGGTATGTGACAATTAAAAAATCACAAAAAAGCAAAGATAACACGTGTGTTGCCGCAGGGAATACTGTTTCGGAGGCGTTTTGCCGATGCATGTTAGAGTTCACCACACGTCAACGCAATAATACAGAGTAATTAAAGGATACCAAAAAGCGCTAGTAATTCACAAACATAGCGCTTTTTGGTATAAAAAGACAATGGAATTGGAACATATTATAAATTCGTATTGTAAAAACCACGCCATCAATGTACATTCTATAATCAATGATTCGTTTATAAATGGGCCTGGTAAAAGAATTGTTGTATGGTTTCATGGATGCCCTTTCCACTGCAGTGGATGTTTTAATCCACAAATGTGGGATTTTGAAAACAAAACAATAATTTCGGTCAAAGAATTGGCGCAAATAATTAATCAATACGATGGTGATGGGGTTACATTCAGCGGTGGAGAGCCAATGATACAGGCTCCTAGTTTTTTGGAATTATTGCTATTAATTGAGCAGAGAAATTTTAAAAAGGGGATTATATGTTTCACTGGGTGCGAAAGTGAAGAAATAAATAGCACAAGTATAATAAAAGAATGTATTGATCATATTGATTTGTCGATTATAGGAAGATATGACAAAAATCAATTAAGAAAAAATTATATAGGGGGCAGTTCAAACCAACAATTTGTTTTTCTAAACAAAAAAGGAAGAGGAAGAGATAAAATTAGTGAAGACGAGATATTAATAGACAACGACATTGAGATCCATTACTCCGGAGACAACATGTGTATTACAGGTTATCCAAATATAAACAAAGAAAAATTAATACAATTGGGTATTACAATACTGGAGTAATGAATGAGTGTAATGAATCATATATATTTGATTGATTATATGGATAGCCGTGGTATGCACTACGAGGCTGATATAGCCACCGATTTGTTAATTAAAACAGCCCAAGGCAATGTTGTAACGCCAAATCTCCCAGCTGCTGTTTCTACTAACCCTGGCAAGTCTATTCCTCCCAATGTTTTGAATTCTATTTATAAATACGTACGCAATCTTATTTCAAACAAACAATATATACAACAATTCTACCCAAAGTTCAAAAGCATGTTGGCGAAACAAATACCCAAAAAACAAGGCAAAGTGTCATGGATTGGCAAAGCGTACATGGTATTCAAAGGAGGTATGGTACTATTTATAGCCAGGCAGATTTCTATAGATATAGCAACATTGTACAAAAATATGGGGAGGAAAGATATAACAGCCGCTGATATTGTTAAACCAATAGCAGACATTCTTTCGTTTTTTAGTTGGCCAATATTTCTTACTCTAATTGCAGTAGAAATGCCTTGGGTACAAGATTTAGCGAAAGAACTTGGATATATATCAACTGGTACTAATTCTTACGAAGTAGAGACGGGGCAATCAAGTAAGGAGTCTGCAAATTCTCAAGCGGCAAGAGATAAATACGGAAGCTTTATTGATGTATATCAGAAATGTATTGGTGCATATAATGATTACGAGCAGGAAAAAAGTTTGGTATTAAGCGCAATTGAGAATTCAGCTTTGCCAGATGATTTCAAAACTATTTTTATGAGTATATTGCAATCGGATGGTAACAATAATAAAGACAAAGATATACCGAGCAAAGAATTTATTTCTGCCTTTGATCGCGCATACTATACAGTATCTCGCAGATTCCCATATATTAGAAGACAAGTTACAGAAATGTTTAATAATGCATGGCGAAGCAATAATTATGATGCGAACAAAGCATATTCTATTGCTGGCAAATATGTGATGAATAATCCAAATTATACACAAAGCGAGAAAAAAGAAGCTTATTATGTATTGTATGACCTGCTTAACAGAAGGTCGGCGTTGGCGGAGCAACTGAAAACACAAAAATACCAAGATATTTTCTCAAACAAGCCAGAAACTGGTGCTTTTATTGAAAGACAAAACGAATTCAAAACCTATTACACTAAATACTCAAACGAACTCGCCAATAGATTGAAACAAGCTGGTTTTGCAAACCCATACCATCCGCCAACTGATGAAAAAGAAAAATCCAGATATAATACGATAAGGTCACAAATAGTATCTGATATTATAAAGAAAATATCTAATTCTGGTGTGCATACGCCAGAATTTATTTCGTGGATGCAACGCAACTTTAAATAATTACAATATGTGATTATTTCATCATGTTTTAAGCACATTAATGTATACAAACGCAAGCTTGGCTGCTGCACGCCAAGCGAAGCGAATTGATTTAATTAAAAGGAGCAATATATGAATTCTAAAAACGAAATTAATAACGGGTTGTGTTATAAATCAAAATACAAGAAAAGCGAATTGTATCGATTCTCGCAAATGGACGACAGAGAGCTGTTGTTTTACTATAGAAATGTAGATAGCGAAGATGAAAAAGACAAGGCCTTGGATGAGTTATATAATAGACATATAAAAATGCTGTCTCTTATTGCTTCTAATATAGCTAGGTTAAATTCATCTGTAGGTACAATAGAAGATTTTTTACAAAGCGCTAAATTGGCTGCGCTGGAAGCATATAATAATTTTGATTTTGAAGAAGAGCATCATGCCAAATTGTCCACGTATTTATACTCATGTGTATATTATTCTTTACTAAATATATGTAGCGAAGAATGGTTTATACATTGCCCGCGATATAAACAGCAAATTAAATTATATTTAATGGGGGCATACAACAGATCGCCGGAGAAAAAGAGACAGATAGAAGAAAAATATAAAACTAAAGAAAACGGTACAGAAATTGATTTGTATGAAGAAAACAAAATGTTATTAAACAAAAATATTTGTTTGTTTACAGATATTAATGAAGAATATGATGCACAAGACATGGATAATATGTTCTTGCCAATAATAATTAATGATATAAAATCAAAATTGCCAGAAGAAAAACAAGTTATTTTTAATATGTTTTTTGTCAATCGATATGGCGCGAACGAAATTTCAAAATATTTAAACATACCCATAAATAATATAAGAAGAGATATACGTTATATACGCAATTATTTTAAAAGAACTATTCCTGATTATATTAACAGTCAAAAATAGATATTTGTATTGAGGAATCAATAATGCAATATTGTTTTAATTGCCGTAAGGAATATGGTTTCCCTATGGGCAAATATATCGAAAAACGAATATGCGACATGTGCGGGGAAGAACACCAATGCTTTATCGTACTTTCGCAATTTGTTTTTCCTCCGAAATATTCATCGAATCCTTTGGCGCTAGAATTGTACGAAAAAGCCAAGAATAGAGAAAATAATTAACACAACGCCCGTGGTTTTAAACCACGGGCGTTGTGTTAATTTGGCAATGCGTTCATTTTATTTCAACTGGAATTTTCTTAGGTTCTTCTTTTGTTTGTGTTTTTGGAATAGTAAGTTCTAAAATCCCATTTGTATACGTGGCCTTAATTTGTTCTGGGTCAATACCATCTGTTTGGAACGAGTAGTAATATTGTGAGGTTTTTGATCGCTTATTGTTTTCTTCTTTTGTTTCTCCAGTAACAGTAATTACATTGTCTTTTACTTCCACATTTATATTTTCTGCCGCAATACCTGGCATTGGCATTGTGACCACATTGTTGCCATCTACCTCTTTGATTTCCATACCCCCCCTATACCAATCTGCGTCATCAAAGCGATTGAACATTTTAAACAGGCTCGGCACAAATGTGTCTAACAACATTGGGGCGCGATATGGGTCAAACAATGATAGGGCATTTTGCATTTTATTTTATACCTCCTTACTTAGTTTATTTCACATTATTAGACTCATGTTACATACTAATAGTAACATTTTTTGCTCAAATGTTACTATGTTTTGGAAATTTTTTTAATTTTTTTATAATGTGTTTGTTGGGTACTATTAATTTGAATATGATGGATTAAATAATCAACATTGAATTATGAATAATTTCATCATAATATGTTACGTGATATGTATATAAAGTGCAAAGATTGCAGCATATATCAACAAAGGAGCGTACATTATTAAATGAATAAATCACCGGTACTACTACAAGAAGTAATAGATTTTTGGATTTCAAATAATCTAAATGTATTGTTGGTTGGCAAAGCTGGTGTTGGCAAGACTGCTTTGGTAAAATCAGCGTTTGAAAGAGCTGGCATTAAAGCAAGATACTTTTCGTCTTCTACTATGGATCCTTGGGTAGATTTTATTGGTGTTCCTCGCGTTGTAGAAGAAAACCAGAACAAATATCTAGAGTTGATACGCCCAAAAGAATTTGCGGAGGATGAAGTTGAAGCTTTGTTTTTTGATGAGTTCAATCGTGCGCCGAAAAAAGTAAGGAATGCTGTAATGGAATTGATTCAGTTTAAGTCGGTTAACGGGAAGAAATTTAAGAATCTCAGAATGGTATGGGCCGCAATCAATCCATATGATACAGAAGACGAAGGCAGCGCATATGATGTAGAACCGCTTGATCCTGCGCAGATTGATAGATTCCATGTACAATATGAGGTTCCGTACAGACCGTCTTATGATTTTTTCAAAACAAAATATGGCGAAAAAATATCCAAAGGTGTAATTGAGTGGTGGGAAAGTTTGCCCCAGAAAGCAAAAAATAATGTTAGCCCGAGAAGACTTGAATATGCAATTGATATGTATATAATGGGCGGCAATGTACAACATGTGTTGCCGCTATCTATTAACGCGGTATCGTTGGTGAATATATTACAAAATGGTTCAGTGGTTGATCAAATGTATGAATTGTATAAATCGAAAAACAAAGAAGGCGCTACTAAATTTATCAAGAACGATAATAATTATTTTGCATGTATCGATAGTATTATAAATAATAATAATCTTTTAAAATTTTACCTTGATATAATGCCTAAAGAAAAAATAGCATTTTTGGTAAGCAAACATGACAACATATGTAATATGGTATGTTCTGAAGCCAAAGAAAAGAAGATATTTGAAGAGGTTATTACTAATTTGATATCTATAAATAATAAAAATTCAGAAAGAATTAGGTCTATATGTGGGCAAGTGAACAGAAAGCTTCTTCAGGATATAGATAGTAAATGCGGGTACGATCTGCTTACAGACAATTTACAAATAAGAAATTTGGCTGAATATTTTGATGAACAATATTTGGATACAACAAAAAGAATTTCGATATTTAATGAATATATGGAATCTATTATTAAACAGCCTGCATTAACTATACAAGAGGCAGAGCGAGCGTTGTTTGTTCTTAATGCATTTGTGCGCCACACTCACGAAGGCACATTAGCCACACGCCTTCCGCTTTTAAAGCAATTTGTTGAAAATGTGTTTAATACAATTATTTCATTACGGAAAATTGCGTCGTGGTATGATTTTACTATGCTGTATCCATATAAACAACTATATAATAAGCTTTTTGTTAAAACAAACGCAAAGCTTCGTTTCAATATTAATCTACAACTTCCTTAATATAATATAGGGCAAAATGGAAACACAATTAAGTAGAGACGAGTTTATACAAATTTCCCAAAAATTACAACAATACTATTCTGTTTTTTATGCTCTTTGGGAAAATGGCAAGATTGTTTTTGACAATAATATAAAAACCGCGTCTGTAGCCGAAGATTATGATGGTGATGGTATTAGTTTTTTGTTTAATAAACAATTTTGGGATTCTTTAGACGAATACAATAGACTATTTGTTATTTGCCACGAAATGTTACATATTGTTTTGTTCCATTGTCGAAGAATGTGCGAATTGAATCACGAAATAGCGAATATAGCGGTAGATATTGTAACCAACCATATGCTTGTGTCTATATATGGGTTTGACCGAGAAAAGATACAAAATTGGGAACAATATTGTTGGGTTGATACAGTTTTTAAAGACAATCCGCTATCTCCAAATTATAATTTTGAGTATTACTATTTGATTTTATCAAATCAAGATATATCAGAATTATCTTCTGTTTCTGGTGTAGATGAACACAACTATTCATTTGATGTGCCGAGATATATGCGCGAACATATAAATGAATTTTCTGATGATATAATTTCTCAAATACAAGACATTGTGGACAACGAACCATACAACAATACAGGCTGTGTTAACAAGGGTAATACTCCAGAAGGAATATGGAAAGATATCGTTATAAAAAACAATAATAAAAAACAAAAATGGGAAACAATTATCAATAAATTCGCGGCAAAAATATATATGAATTCTGATTTGTACGAAACACAGTGGGCATACGTGAACAGAAGATTCACAAACATTCCTGCGGATATTATTTTGCCATATGATTATTATTATGATGACAAAGATCGCCGTATAGATTTGTGGTTTTTTATAGATGCTTCTGGGTCGTGTTCAATTCATAATGATAGATTTTTTAATGTTGTTAGAAGTGTTCCGTATGAAAAATTCAAAACAAGGTTGTTTTCTTTTGATACAGAGGTATATGAACTAGATATTACCAAGCCACGCATAAGAGGCGGCGGCGGCACATCGTTTAGTTGTATTGAAAAGTATATACAAAAAGAAATTGAATTTAAAAAGGTAAAGTATCCGTCGGCTGTATTTTTAATAACAGATGGGTATGGCGATATATTAAATGCCCAATACCCGTATAGATGGTGTATTTTACTAACTCCAAATGGAGATACAAAATGTTTTAGTAAGAAATCTCATATATATAAGTTGAGTGATTTTGAATAATAGGCGCTGTGGAATGATATATAGAAATAACCAATATTGCTTGTTGGGAGAATTTTATGACACACCCGAGAGACGTACTACAGCCGCTATTGGATTCTATATTCCAATGCAGATATTATAAAAAAATAGTGCAGTTTAAAAATTTATATTCATTGGTGAGATATCCAATTGACTTATGGCAAATTATTGAAATTACCAAATCAGAACCAGAGGCAACTGTGGGATTAACAATTCAGTATTATAAACAATACGATATTGCAGAAAGAGATACACTTAGAGTGCCTGATTATATAGAATATGCAGAACTTTGGGGTAAAAATGGAATCATATATGTAACGAATAGGGGAGATTCTCCAAGAACAGTAGAAGTTCCAAGCATGGCATATGACAGCATACCAGATAGCGCAATCGCAGACGTAGTATCTTCTGTGTTTGATGTATATTTCCGTGTTAGGTGGGATTTTGATCCAAATCACTGCTATGCGTTGGTAAATTTCTGGGATGATACAATTGATGTATCCAGGTATAGTTTAGATTATCAAACGCACGAAACTGCATTAAATATATTATATTATAAACAACAAAACAAAGCCGAAAGGGCGCTGTTCGGCATACCTCCTGAGCAAAGATTGGCGGAATTGTGGGTGGATGGTAAAAAGGTTGAAACTAATCGTTAGCGGAAAAATCTTGTTCTGCCATATTGCGATTGTTGATAAGGTGTTTGTCTCCTGGTTGTAATATGTGTTTTTATTGGATATAGTTGCTGATATGTATAATTTTGCTGTGTTGATACAGACGGAACATTATATTTTACCCAGTCATTAAACGCAATATAAATGCGCCGTGCAATTTGTTGTGGTACTTGCTTGGATTGGATTAGTTGGTTTAAATATCCAAGGGAATATTGATACGCCTGTTGTGTGTTATATCCTGCGTTTACCATATTCGCAAATAATTTTTCTGATGGTATTAGAAAATATTGCATGTATGGAGAGTGTGGAATGTTGTATTGGTTGTATATTCCGTATATTGGAAGATTATTAATTGGTTGGTCATATTGTTGTGTTTCTTGTTCGTTGGTACTGTTTTGTTCTTGTTGTTGGGCAATTTTAATCAGCAAATTATCTATTGCGTCAGACAATTTGTGATTGGTTTTGTCATATCTGTCAGACAATTGTGCAAGCATTTTGGCGTTCATGCTTAATAGTTATATAATATAATACAATATTCCTATGCCTACTACTCCTCCAATTGTTGGGGTAGTAGTTAACAACCGATATATATTATAAATAATAGAATTTAGTATTACTTTAAAATATTTATATATCTAGATGCCTGTGGATTTTGTTTTATAGCCTCTTGTACGATTTCTGTATAATTACTTGCTACAGGATTGACGTATTCTAATGCCCGTCCGTTTTGTTTTACAGCTTCTAGTGCAATATCTGAATAATTAGGTGTGTTTGGTTCGACATAAAACAATGCCAATCCATTTTGTTTTACAGCCCACAATGCCATATCTGGGTAATTATGTGTTGTAGGATTAACATATTTTAATGTCCACCCGTTTCGTTTTGCAGCCTCTAGTGCAATATCTGAGTAATTTGGTGTTGCGTCGCCGACAACATACGCCAACGCAAATGGATTGTGTTTTACAGCATATAATGCGATATTTGAATAATTATATGTTTTTGGGCTAATATTTTCCAACGCCAACGGATTTGTCTTTACAGCTTCTAGTGCAAGATCTGGATAATCAGGCGTTTCTGGGTCAACATAGCCTATCGCGTAAGCGTTATTCTTTATTGCCAGTAGTGCTATTTGAGTATAATCTGGTGTTTCTGGGTCGACGTATTTCAATGCATTCCAGTTATTTTCTATAGCCTTTCGTGCAATTTCAGAATAATCAGGTGTTTTAGAATTTACATATTCCAACGCAAATGGATTTTGTTTTATTTTTTCTGTAATAATTTCTAGATAATTAGGAGCTCTTGGGTCGATGTATTTTAACAACGGCAAATGTTGTCTTAAAGCCAATTGAGCAATTTGTAAATAATTTGGCAAGCGATAATCAATATATTTTATTAATTCTGGACGAAATCTAATTGCTTCTAGTGCAGTATATGGGTTATTTAATAAATTTATATCAACTTTGTTTGAGCTATAATATTGTTCTTTGGCTTTGTAATTCTCGTACCATTCATCTACTTTTTGTTGTAATTCTGGAGAAGGTACCGAATTACTGTTGCCTCTTGTTTGGACTATGTTATTGCCTTTATCTAATTCAATTGTAACATGCGGCTTGCCGCTTGGATTTCTTA
>Ga0209407_1000062_pt1 | contig 144840 bp, 129 predicted proteins | sample AD_JPNHG3_MetaG_FD_184410 | JGI IMG/M metagenome (GOLD analysis project Ga0209407, IMG submission 184410) | Active sludge microbial communities of municipal wastewater-treating anaerobic digesters from Japan - AD_JPNHG3_MetaG (SPAdes) (version 2) | ecosystem: Engineered > Bioreactor >... | reverse complement strand
CTTTAATTCCGGTTGTAAATTGTAGTCAGTTTCAATCCACGCGCCCGCATGGGGCGCGACAATTGTACGGACAAGTCAATAAAAAAACGTTGTAGTTTCAATCCACGCGCCCGCATGGGGCGCGACCACAAACACCGGCATCATGGAGTCCCGCATCAATGTTTCAATCCACGCGCCCGCATGGGGCGCGACGCCAGCTAACTTATTCGCCGTCATAATAAGGGGGGTTTCAATCCACGCGCCCGCATGGGGCGCGACTACCCAAGTTCTTTTTCTTTTTCCTTTGCCAATGTTTCAATCCACGCGCCCGCATGGGGCGCGACAATATTAAACAATTCGCCGCACCTTTCGCACCGCCGTTTCAATCCACGCGCCCGCATGGGGCGCGACCCTAGTACCGTAACGGTTGCATTGGCCGCATAGGGTGTTTCAATCCACGCGCCCGCATGGGGCGCGACACCGTCCCAAGCCGGTTAAAGACAGAGGGAGCATAGTTTCAATCCACGCGCCCGCATGGGGCGCGACTGCTTAATAAACAATCAGCCATAGACAAGCATAGTTTCAATCCACGCGCCCGCATGGGGCGCGACTTAAGTAAGAGTGAAAAAATCAAACAAATTACCGTGTTTCAATCCACGCGCCCGCATGGGGCGCGACTGTATAGATAGATGCCTGCGCCGATAAGATAAAGTTTCAATCCACGCGCCCGCATGGGGCGCGACGGCTCGTTTTCTTTTTCCGGTTCGACGTTCACGAGTTTCAATCCACGCGCCCGCATGGGGCGCGACAGCATATGCACTAACTGCTGAAAGAATCAGCAGTTAGCTATCTAAATGCGCTAAACTATCTCATATTCATACTTTGTTTTCAAAGAGCTATTGATCAGTTATCCGTTCTATTGAAGGATCTATTCCGCTAAACCCTAGGGAAATTACGACATCTTGATGTTAGCGCTAAACAATAAGCGGCTCATCAAGCTCCACTGGCGCATTAACTCCATGGTGCTCAACGCGATGTTTCCAATTGCTTCCTAAAAAATAAAAACGCAAACTATCCTCTCCCGGATTATATATTTTCAATAATTTCGCTTTGAATAGCTCCCATTTTGCCGGATCGACCTTGCATTCAAAGACTGATTTCTGTACTCTTATTCCATGATTAACGCATTCTTTCGCCACAAGACGAAGCCGACGTCTCCCTAGACCGTCTATCGTCGAAACATCGTAAGATACGAGCACCATCATTGTAACAGCCCTCACTTAATGTAAAAGGGTGGATATTCCTCAATGTCACCCCGTATATAACGAGCCAATAACATGGCTTGAATATGAGGAAGAAGACCGATGGTAGTTTTTTCCTCAAGAAGCGGATGGGTTATTACTTCATCTTTTCTTTTCTGGTAAGCAATGATAGCCTCCTTCCTCGCCTTATCGCTCAGTCTGATTTCACCGGTTTCTTTTTTTTCAAAATCTCCCCTGGAAACCTGGTTGAGATTTATCAAATTCAGCACTACCCGGTCGGCAATATAGGCCCTGTATTCTTCCATGATATCGAGAGCCAGGCTTGGACGTCCCGGACGGATCCGGTGAAAAAAGCCGACCTGCGGATCAAGACCGGTCGTTTCAAGGGCCGACCTGATATCGTTGACTAGGACCATATACACAAAAGACAGCAGGGCGTTGACATTATCCAGAGGCGGCCGTTTTGATCTGTGGTTAAACACAAAGTCTTCTTTCTGTGATGTTATCATGGAATTAAAACAACCGAAATACAGACTTGCACATTCCCCCTCATATCCTCTCAATTCATCCGAACTGGAAGCATGCTCGACTTTTGAGATATTCACTGCCAATGTCCTGACACACGATTCAACGGCTGAACAATCGGATTCGGCGCCATGGTTGCGAATATGCCGCTGTAGGAGGTTTCTGCTATTGGCGATCTTTGCCGCTACGATGTTCCTCGAAATCTTCATGGACCGTTCATCGGAATCGGAAATAGCGTATTGCTCTTTCCTGAGAAGAACATTGCCCTTCTGTTCACCGTATACCCGCGCCAGGAATCGTCCTGTCCTTGAAAGATAGCTAATGCCGATATTATTTTCAGCGCAAAATGCCATGAGTGCCGGCGTAACCGGCTTGAAGCCGAAGCATACGATATTCTCGATTGTCGCCGCCGGGGCCTGTAGCGCCTTCTTCCCGTCCAGTTCAACGACAAAAGTCTCGCCTTCTTTATGGATAAAAGCATCCGGAGAAGTAATGTAAAGGGTGTTAAGATGTCGTTTCATCGGCAATGAACAATCCTTCAATAAAACGCTGTATTTTTCGTTGTCCGAGTTTGGGCATACATTCGTCATTGAGCGAGCAAGTATCACATTTTTTTTGATATTCACCAGTAGTTACTGATCTGCTTCTTATCATTTCATGAACTGCATCGATGGCATTTATTGTTTTCTTTCGTAACTCTTCGGTCATCAATGTCCTGACCCTGTGCCGTGTTTTCCCGTAATACAACGCACCTTCAGGGATATGGATTCCTGTCATTTCCTCAAGGCAGAGAGCCTGGGCGCAAAGCTGTACTAGGTCGATATCATCGTGTTTCGGTTTTCCCGATTTATACTCAACCGGAAACGGCCTCATCCGGCCCTTCTCGTCCTTGAATTCGACCACATCGGCCCTGCCGGCAAGACCGTATTCCCTGCTGTATATATTCAGGCTCCGGACGATATGATCCGTTCCGCGGGTTTCCTCCTCACCCGAATCGACCCGTTCATGGAGCACCCTGCCTCGCGCCGTAAAGCGATTTTCCAACCAGAGTCCATGCACATGAATAAGACCGCACTGCCGCGGACAGAACATATAATGCTGCAATGAAGACAGCTGGATGAAGTCATCGTCGGCGTACATTATTCAGTCCGCGTTTTCCAGTATCCGGGCCGGCGTTTCATGTGCATGACGGCAACTATTATTATTTTGGTATTTTCGATTAAGTATAATATGCAAAATGGAAATCTTGAAATAACGCATTTCCTTGTGTTCCCGGACAAAATCGGCCATGCATCGGGAAAATTTATAATATGACGAACTGCAATATCTATCTGAACAGCGAATTCGTAACCCAGGCCTGGTCGTTCTTGGTTATAAAATTTGATGGCCTCATAAAATTCCGTTTCCGCGTTCTTTAAGAAAAGTACGGATTTCATAATTCCTCTTTTTTAATGCGCTCAAACACTTCTTCGGCTGATACGGTTTTGATGGCACCTTTCTTGTATTCTGAAATCCGTCGTTCAGATTCTTCGATCCAGGCACTTTCCACTTCTCGGTCGATTTCCGGGTCGAAGGTTTGATAAATTTTATCTATCAATTCTACCCGTTCGATCGGAGAAAGTGATTTGATTTCTTCCAATATTTTCTGCGCGGATTGTGTCATGAGTGGCCTCACATATTAACTTTAAATAGCATTAAATGATTCTTACTACAAACATATTATATCATAATTTTTCAATAAAATCAACACCTGAAGGCATTGATGTATCAATTTTCACCTCATAATCTTCGAAACAACGAGGCAAATCATTCTTTCTTATTATAGATACTTTTGAAAATAATTCACCGGAACGCGCACTACCTAAATGATTAGAATGCTTGAATATAATAAGTTTTCGAGGATTCATTTCGCCACGCGCGGCGGAACGGTCATGCTCGAATGCGTTGAGAAGCGATTCCCATAACAAGTCAAGATCGGTCTCCGAAAAACCGGTCTTTGCAGCGTCCACCGCGGAAACAAATCCATGCATGCGGTAGAGGGCGTATGGAACTGTGGATTTTCGTCCGAATGTCGAGGCATGTTCGCGTGATTCTTGTGCTTTCGCCTCTTTTTCTGTGGTTACCGCGCAACGGGTAATTGAATGTTCAGCTTGATAGATACGATCCTCCGAACGCGAAAAGGTAAACTGAATAGGTCCCCGAACGGTTCCAGCTCCTTTATCCCCCGTACTCAATACAGCGCCAAATGTCCTCACATCATAATAATGCTTGCAAATATCTTTTTGTCTATCTTGAGGTTTATCACCTTTTGCACTATCAATTATCGCATTAAGGATATTATCCTGCCTGATAAAAATATCATAAGGACTTTTTAATTCGTGTTTCAGCATTACATAGTTTCTCACCTTCCGTTTTAGGCACACGTCGGTAACCAATCCCTCCTGATTTTCCGCATCGGCCCGGGGAAGATTTGCCTGGTCGGGATCGCCATTGGGATTGCCATCCTTGACGTCGAAAAGAAATACGAAATCGTAACGGTTCTTAATTGGCGTGCTCATGATTCTTCTCCTGTTTTATTATAATTATCATTAAAGTAATCTTAGTCGTCAGTCTCTTTGTCGCTTTCTTCGGTTGCGGCTTTCAACTCGGCGTTGCTCTTTGCTTTCTTGAACGTATCCTGCTTCTGATGGTAATAGCCAATGGCAAATTGTCCCTGTTCTTCCAGCGTGAATATTGCGGGAAATTCCTGAATTTTAGAAAACAATTCCTGAAGCTCCCTGTCGAGAATCACGGCAAGTCCCGCCTTCTCGTTCTTGAGCTTTGAAAGATGATTTTGCGATAATTTCATGAGTCTGCCAAATGCCGATGACGGATTAGTCGAGGCAAACGAGAAAAACCTCTCGCGGATTCCGGCATTGATATTTTTCCCCAATGCCGCCCGCTGAATACCCTCAAGTACCGCGAAAATCCTCCCACAGATATAGGGCGGAGAACAATTTTCAATGTCCAATTTCTCAGTTACCATATAGCCTCCTTTGTTGTTGCGATTTAAAATTAAACGTATAAGGGCTGCCCTTTCCGGTGTTACGCTTTCCTTATTACCGCCGTCCTCAGCATTTTCAATAATTCTAACGCGCTTTAAAACCGCAGATAATATCCACAAGGGAGGTGCGATTCCCTTGAGTGATGATTTCCACAGGTGCATTGCAATTCGAGAGGTCGTTGTCTTGTTATCGCTTTTTTCGTTTTGTGCACAGTTTGCCAGGCGGTACAAAGGCGGAAAATAAGATTCACCCCATGCCTCGATCTTTATATCTTCGAACCATCGGGCTATTGCCTTTTTCAGGTCAACAATGCTTATTTCAATCCAATCGCGAACAGCGATTCGCGCTGCCGCCCCCGAAAGGGTACATGAGTAAAACCGATCAGTATCGATATATTTTGATTTGTTAATATCTCCGCTTGCAACTGATTCCATAAGATGTGCCACGGTGCCAGGATCAGGATTATCGAAAAGGTCAAGCTCAGAAACTTGTTGATCGTTCTTTGTCCAAAAGACTATTGCCGTGTCGGAGCCAAAATTTTTTCTGTTACTGTGTTTGAAAATTTCTTTCTCTTTCCCATTCTTGTTTTGGATTACTTGGGTATTGCCGTTATTCATCAACCAATTTAGACCTTCAACATACGTTCTGGTACAAGCAGTACATATCTGTGAATTCAGATTACCAATAAGATTGTATGATTCATAGGCAGAGTCGTTATATGAAACTAATGCACACCCACTTGTCTGGCCATCAGGAACGCGTTTAATCATGCCATGCGGCACATCTTCAACTGGATTATTATTTTTACCGCAAATTGAACACTTTTGAGATCCCGACAAGAGCTTTTCTTTTTTCTGTTTATCATACTTATCGATTATAGCTTTATAAACTTCCTGTTTTTCATGAAGCCGACTATCGTCATTTTCAATTCTAAACGCAATATTTCCAGACCGTTCTTTTTCATTTACTTGTTCTTCAAATGCCGATAAAGCTTTTTCGATACCATCAACTTTCTTTGTAGTGTAAAAAGCAATAACCGGCCTCAAGATATTTAAGTGTTCATATTCTTTAAGTTTATCTATAAACAACTTGTGCTTCTTTTCTTCGCCTAAATACCCAAGTACTTCCTCGGCCTTATCCAACAATAATCTCGCCTTACCTTTTTTAGCTGTTATTGCTTCAGCAGGACGAACAATTTTTTCGATTGGCTCAAACTTAATAAATGACCCGTCTTTTTTTATCACGAGATCGATTGAAATGGGTTCGTCCTTAATAGCATCGTGAACTATTTTTTCCCCTGCACTCTCTTCCCTTAATTTCTTCCCAAGTTCACTCAGTTCCTTTATCATGAGGAGACCTCCTTGCTGAATTCCTCATCCTCATGCCTTTTGAACTCATAAAGATAGGCGCTTACTTCCGAATCCGCGGGCGGTCTCACATGGCTCGATTCCATCATTTTATCGTTTTCAGGCACCTCACAATTAAGAATGCCATTTTCAACCGAAACATCATAAAAGAAAAGCGGCGATGGCCTGCCATTTTCATCATAAAAAACATCAAATAGCATACTTCCTATTGGGATTGATTCCAATAATGGTTTTTCAGTTCCATCTGGCTCAGAGAATTCCGCCGGGAATTCCCTAGTTCCGAGAAAAGGCCTCCTGTAACATTGTCCTTTCCGAACCCTGCGGCGGAACATTTCGATATACTTCTTAGGAGGGTTCTTGTCATCCCTTCCTTTTTGATAAATAGACGCTTCGATAATATATGCAACATCCCTTAAAACAATGCTGTTCCGTTGCGCGCGCCTTTCTTCAACAATTATTGGATTTCTACCTTGCTTTGAATTGATCTCATTCCTTTTTACGGAGAAGAATCTCACCGGATTGAGCATAACTATACGCCTCACATACCATTGAAATTCAGGTTTCCATAATATCGAGTCAAGAATGCCTCTCGCCGCTGAAGGCGTCATGCAGGGATATGTCATTCTCTCAACCTTTAAATCAGGCCTGGTAAAGCAGGCGAAATCACCTTGAACTTTCACACGCACTATTTCGTTATCTACCATTGAATCCTCCTCATACAACATAATCATCGGAGCAGAGTGCATCCACTGTTATTCCCCGCTTCTCATCGTAACCGCCATACCATATCAATACTCCATGCGATGTTTCAACAATAGAGTCTTTATTTTTGAAAATAAAATTTTCATAAACTTGAACAGTGTATCCCTGCATTTTCCGAAAATCATCCCGTGACAAATATTTCATTCGCTTTATGTCATCAACAAGCTGCTTACTATCATCATTGTAATTATACACAAACAATCCCCTGGTAGCTTTATCAATTATTTTATATGCTTCTCCAACAGTTTTGAAATCAAAGTTCTCCCTTGATTTATTTATTCTTCTGGCATCACCATCGATAAACAAACTTACAAATTTTTTATAATATTCATGATAAAACGAGTGGTCATACAGACTGTCCGGGTTTTCTCTTATCATATCCAGAGCAAATCCTGCAGCCGTCCTATATTGTCGATCCGGCATAGCCGCGTTTAATAGCCGGAAAAGAAATACCTTGCCGTATCCAGACAGCAACCCCTCTCTATTGCATCTTCCCGCTGATTGAATAATTGATTCAAGGGGCGCAATTTCACGGAAAACACAGGGGAAATCGAAATCAACACCTGCCTCTATTAGCTGGGTTGAAGAAACAAGTATCTTTGTGTTATTCTTCAAATCGTTACGTATATCTTGTATTACCTGCTTGCGATGAAAAGGGCACATGCCAGTGGAAAGATGATATTGTTTTTCCCATGATTGGTTTTCTGCAGTGGTATTATAAAATTCTAAAGCAGCTTTCTTTGTATTGAATACTGACAGAACCGAATGCTCTTGATTCACGGCAAGATCAATAAGCTCATTAAAATCAACTGGTTCATACTCATTTACAGGAATATATTCTACACGGCGCGTTTTATGAAACAATATCTCTGGATTTTCCACGAGTGGGATTATTGACTCAATACCATTAAAGAATTCTCTTTTCTCAAATGCTGGAAGTGTTGCCGTACAAAAAAGGAAAGAGGTATTCATTACGGAAAGCATATTCCCAAGTATCGTTAAGGTCGGTATGATGATTTCTTTGGGTAATGACTGCACTTCGTCAAAAATTACAACTGATTCAGCAATGTTGTGGATCTTCCTGCATTTCCCTGGCTTGTTACTGAAAATCGATTCAAAAAACTGAACGGTAGTGGTTATGATTATCGGGTAATCCCAATTTTCACACGCCAGCCTTTTCCAAGAGTCGTGGTCGTGTATGTCTTCATTGATTGTGATTTCGTCATTATTTCCCGAATGATGTTCAAGAATATATTCTTCACCAAATATATCTTTCAGGATACTTGCTGTTTGGTCTATAATATTGATAAAAGGTAGGACGATAATAATTCTTTTCAATTTATTATGTTTTGAGTGTTCCAATGCCCATGATAAAGATGTCAATGTTTTTCCCATCCCGGTCGGCAGGTTCATTGAAAAAAATCCAATAGGCATATGCGTCCTGGACAATGCAAAATCACGGGCTTTAGATCTTAATTCATTAAGTTCACCTTCCCTGGACTTATTTTCAAGGTACGCTGCAATAGCAGCAATACATTCATCATAATCGAGACGTTTATGCTCCCGTCTGGATGATAGCATCGGATTGCATGCTTTTTCAGTATTCAGCCAGTCCGCATCCGTCAATGAACTGAACATATATCTGATCAACATTTCCCGATTAAAATTAGTCAAAACAGGCATCACAACTTGGAGTTGTTTATCTTGCATGAGAGTATCATTATGAAAAGCTTCAACAACTTCATTGAAACAAGGTACATCTCCCTTCCTAAAAGGCTCCAAAACCGTTTTCACATCGGACCTGTCGGGCAACCCTTTGTGATGTCCATCAATTACAAAAGCAATTTCCTGTATCTTTAGAAAAAGTGAATAGGCGGCACCCCATGAGGCATGAGGAACGCTCCCCCGCCTGCCGCCCTCTTTCAGGTATTTCTGGAAAGCCGGTTGATACTTCCCCAGATCATGTAGATATCCTGCGAGGCGAAATATATCTGCGTAACTGGCCGAATGAGCAAACGATGCAGCCAAGTCCGCTGTCTCTTTCAAATGTATAGCAAGCCTATGCCATTCGTTTTCAGGTTTATTCTCGATAGTATGTGCGTAGTAAATCATATTAGGTACAATTAATAATTCACACAGTATTGTTTAATAAAATGTCTATCGCAATAGGATAATTAAGCGTCGGGAAAAGGAACTGAGCGGACGAGGACTGTCTGAGTCTTCATTTCTTTGTCCGAGTTCCGCAGACCGCGAGGCTTTTTCCCGACGCGTGTCAAACTATTAAGAAACACTCTTTATAAGTTCTGTAATAAATCCTCAAGTTATATACTTGATCATTATAAGTCAACCAATACGGTTTTCGACCATATAATATGATTTGAGTATTATCCCATTTCTTCTCTTATCACATTTTGAGAAGATTTATTACTATTATACATTATCATCAATGACAAATACTGACATCAACATATGTTTAGCATAAATATGAACGTTTTACCCAACAAATATTGTAATAAACATTACTAAAAAAAGTAAAGAGATATTTTCCCAATTACCACACAACACTGTGTATAATTGGCCTATGGTAAGAAATCAATTTTCTGCAGAAAACTGACATAAAGATAATAATGTGTTTGTTTATATGATGGTCAGATTTGTCATGCCCCCTCAGGGGGACGGGGTGGGGTACTACTTTTTCTTGCCTTTAAATTTATCCTTCTTATTCTTTTTCACATCCATTTTCATAATTTCGCGTTTTTCATCCGGATAACGCGCCTCAATGTTCAGCGGCATAAGAAGATCGATATGCTTTTTCCAGTCATCGGACCACGCGTCGTCCTGCCCGGCCATCTTCCATCAAAAGAACCAGTTATATAGCAAGGTCCCACCAGAAGGCCGATCCTGCGTTCGTCACCGAAGCGCGCGGGGTGGCAATATTAGAATTAAGCCTGTTTTCTATTAATCATGCTTGAGCAAACCAGGCGCAACATTCCATTGCTCTCCGCCGGTAGTGACGAGCGACACGGTTTTTTTATTAAGCCGGATTATCGTGGCTGTTCTCACCGTTCCGTCCGGATCGGTGAAGCGGACCTTTTCGCCTACATTGAAACGCTGCATCTGTGTGGTGCTCCGATGCTGATAGAGGAGCTTCAACCGTTCGATGATCAGGCGATTCATGTAGCGGAGGTCATCCTCGCCCAGGGACTTGATGAACTCCTCTATTTTACGCGTGTCTTCGCGCTTCATGGGTTTTTGATTATCCATTCTGTTCAAACCATCTCAACATGAATTTACCTAGCCTTAAATTAAAAGCTGGAGTTTGCAAGAAGAATTTGTAAAGATATGATTAATTCAACAGGAAGACATCTACTCTATATTATACAACAAAATCCTTTTCCTTTTTTCATCCAATCAATTTTTTTTCATGGATAGTGGAGCTAATTATTATTTCGGGTTTTCGCTATAATATTACAGAAAAATAAAATCCATCACGCCCCCTCAGGGGGACGGGGGGTCTACTTCTTTTTCTTCTTCTTCACATCCGCCCTCTTCACAATCGCCTTGTGGGAGCCCTTCTTTTCCTTGAAGGCCTTCAGGAGCACCTCTGCCTCCTTAAAGGGCACCGAAAGAAACGAATAGCTGTCCATTACCTTTATTTCACTCACCTTCCCGGCCGGTATCCTGGTTTCGTTATTGATCAGCTTGAGGAGCTTCCTCGGCGTAAGGCCGTCCTTCTTCCCCAGGGAGATAAAAAGCCGCGCCCTGCCCCGTTCCTCGGCCGGCTCCTCCGCGTATTCCCTGATGTCCCGGTACCGTCCCTCGCTCAGCTCGTCCTCGAGGGTATACTTGAGAAGAGCCGCCACGACCTCCTCCGGATCATGGTCATGGACCATCTGGAGGGCCGTGGTCAGGTAGTCCCGGTGCTCGCCGGCCTCTATGATCTCGTTCAGCTCAGCCAGTATTCTCGATTTCTTGGCCGTGACGATCTCCGAGGCCCGGGGGACCTTTTCCTTCCTGATCTCCTTTTTCGTAACCCGCGTGATGTACATGAGCTTCCGGTATTCGTCCGGGGTGGTGAAGGTGATGGCGACGCCCTTCTTGCCCGCCCTGCCGGTGCGGCCGATGCGGTGGATGTAGGCCTCCGCGTCCTGGGGCAGGGAAAAATTTATCACGTGGGTCAGGTCCGCCACGTCTATGCCCCTCGCCGCAACGTCCGTGGCGGCGAGGACGGTAACCTGGCGCTTCCGGAACTTTTCCAGGATGCGCTCCCGCTGGTTCTGGGACAGGTCCCCGTGAAGGCCCTCCGCGTCATAGCCGCGGTCGATGAGCCTGTTCGTCAGCTCGTCCACGGCCACCTTGGTGCGGCAGAACACCAGGCCGTAGAATTCCTTTTCCATGTCGATGATCCGGCAGAGGGACTCGAACCGGTCATTAGGCGCCACTTCGAAGTAAATCTGGTCGGTCTGGTCAACGGTGAGCTGGCCCTTTTTCACGGTCAGGACCCGGTACTTGCGCATGTAGCTCCGGGCTATGTCCATGATGCGGTCGGGCATGGTCGCGGAAAAAAGGAGCGTCCGCCGGTCAGGGTTCGTCTGGTCCAGGATTTCCTTCACCTCGTCGATGAAGCCCATGTTGAGCATCTCGTCAGCCTCGTCCAGCACCACCCATGACACGCGGTCAAGGACGATGCTCTTCCTTCTCAGGTGGTCGAGGACCCTGCCGGGAGTGCCGACGACGATGTCAACGCCCCGTTTCAGGCGCTGGAGCTGGTCGACGATGGACTGGCCGCCGTAGATCGGGATGATATGGCACTTCCTGTTCCCCCTGAAGGAGCTTATCTCCTCCGCGACCTGTATCGCCAGTTCCCTGGTGGGCACCAGCACGATGGCCTGGATCCGGTCAGCATCCGGCTCAAGTTTTTCCAGTATGGGCAGGCCGAAGGCGGCGGTCTTGCCGGTGCCGGTCTGGGCCTGTCCGACGATATCGTTCTTTTCCCCGAGAAGTAGGGGGATGGTCTTCTCCTGTATCTCCGTCGGCTCCTCGAAGCCCTTCTTCTGAAGCTCCTTCAGGGTTTCTTCCGAAAGGCCCAGGGCCCTGAATTTTTCAAGTTCCATTATTACTTCCTTTTTTATGATTGGACCATAACGGAACAGTGGTCCTGAAAGTACAATAGTTAATTTTTTATCGGGAAGTCCGCCGCGGGCAAGCGGGCCGCGCTCGGCCGTCACCGCCCCAGGAAACCGACCGCGCCGGTCATGATCATCTGCGCCGCCAGGGCCGCCAGTATCAGGCCCGTGATCTTGCTGAGGATCGACAGGCCCTGCTTCCCGACCACCTTCTCGATGGAGCCGCTGATGAAAAGGAAAATCCCCGTGCAGATAACTGCGGCTATAATGGCCGATATGCCCACGATTTTCCCCGTGACATCGCCCAGTTCGCCCCCCATGACCAGGAGGGCGCCGGTCGTGGCCGGGCCCACAGCCACCGGGATCGCCAGGGGCACCACGGCGATGTCGTCCGTGTCCTTCTGCTGCTGTTCGCCCTTCGGCCCCTGGACAAGGGTGATGGCGGAAAAGAACAGTAAAAGGCCGGTGCCGATGCGGAAGGAATTCAGCGTGATGCCGAAGACCGTGAAGATCTGGTTCCCGATGAGGAAGAGGATGATGCACACGATGACTATCGAGAAGGTCGACTTGACCGCGATCTTCCTCTTCTTCCCTCCGTCCATGTCCTTGGTCATCGAAAGGAACGTCGATAAAAGAAAAAACGGCGTGAGAAGGAAAAAGAATTTTATGAAGGTGTTGATGAACAGACCGGGCATTGATTGTTCCTGGATTATGGTGGCGGCATTGAAATTGCCGCACTGTATTGCACTTATAAATATGTCATCGCGAGCAAAGCGAAGCGATCTTGCATTTACCAGCATTGATGATACAATATAATTTCAAGACTCTTACCTGGTATTCGATATGATAAAGACAAGATTGCTTCGTCGCTGCGCTCCTCGCAATGACAGATTTAATGAATACTATACATGTCCAATTAATCCTGTCCACATAATTTCTCTACCCCACCCCCTAAATCCCCCTGAGGGGGACTTATTTAGCATGATCACTATAATTAATCAATTCCCAAAGCCCCCCTCCGGGTGGTTGGGGGGCTTAGAAAATGCTACCACAGGTATGATGCCAGAGTCTGAAATTGCCTGATAACCGGATAGGCCCTGATCGAGTAATAGAGGGCTGCTGCGTGGAGGCCGGCTCCCATGAGTATCAATACATGGAAGACGCCGTGAAAACCGATAACTCCCGGCTTCGGATCGGGCCTCTTCAGGGCATACACGGCGCCGCCGACGCCATAGATCGCCAGGCCGGCCACCAGGAGCCCCTTGAGAAAGGAAATGGGGACCGTTTGCGGGGGAATGGCGTCGACCGATGTCCAGAGAAGGGCCATCGGCACGATGGATATGACGCCGAGGGGCGCGTAGACGGCCACGTTGACCCAGTTGGGCGCTATCAGGTACCTGAGCTTGAGGATTACCCCCAGGAGGGCACAGAGCCACACTGACGCGAGCACGGCCCACCGGATCCCGCCCGGGGCGTAGATGTAGAGGGGGCCGACATACGATCCCGCGATCATGACGAAAATGGCGCAGTGGTCCAGCTTAAGCCAGAGGCTCCGGTCGTCTTCATCGATTTTGGTCGCATGATAGAGCGAGCTTGAGACGAAGAGAAACACATAGGAGACGGCCGTGAAGCATACCGCGACGGCCAGGCTTCCCTCATGGTCAATGGCGGTGAAATAAAACACGAGGGTGAGGATAACGCTGGCGACGGCGCCGGCGCAGTGGGTCAGAGAATTGAACAGCTCGTTTTTCCGTACGGTCATGGCCAGTAGCATCCCATCGACAGCGCCGGCAAACCCCTCCGGGCACGCCTCCGGCGGAACTGACATATCAGTTTTACAACTGTTAAATTTTGTCAATTATTTTATAAGTTTGCGGATATCAGCCCAGCAATCCCACCCTGATTGCCAGGGCCAGACAAAAAAGAAGGATGCAGAGTATCCATGACGCAGCGACCATGAAATCCCTCCGCAGCACCAGGAAAGCCGAATAGTTCGAGACGATTTCCGACGGCCGTTTCGTGCCGGTTATATACACCTGCTCCATGAGGGCTGCAATCTCATCGGCCATGGCCGCTTTCCAGGCCCTGCCGATGTCGGCCGTTGCCACGCTGGGGTCGCCGCTGTAGGTGTACCGCTCCTTCTTCTGGTCGTACATCTTATCCGCCGTTGCCTTTATCCTGAATCCTTCCGCCAGGGGAACGCCGAGTACCTTCATGATACCCTTCAGGACCGGGAGCTTCCAGAAAATCGGCTCCAGGATGCGGGCCCACTTCTTCGTGCTTTCACTCATCCGCAGCATGGACGAGCCGTACTTGCGGAAATCTTTTGAAACAAGGGACGGACTTTCAGCGAGGACGATCGACGTTTCCCAACCGCCGGCGTGCTCCAGGTCGGTGAGACCTTCCTTCTCCCGGTCCGTCAGCTTCCTGCGCAGATGGCGTTCGACGAGGGGGAACTTCTTGCCGAAGATAAAGTCCTGGAAAACGCGGACGCTGGGGGAGATCATTTTCATCCTGTATTTCCGGTTGCACGTTCTGCAGGCGTCGTCAAGGGCAATATTGTGCATCAGGCCGCCATGGCCGTTGGCAAGGGCAAGGTTCGTGAACCCGAAGCGCCGCAGGGACCAGGCATATTCCCTCAGGGCGCGGTACACGGTAGTTCGCGAGAACTCGATGCTCCCCGGCAGGGGAAGCTCGTCGGTGCCGATATTCAGCAGCGGCAGGACCACCACCGCCCAGTCCCGGTGCTTCCGCGCGAACAGGGCGCCGGTCTCCTCCGCCAGGACCATGGATGAAGTCATGTCCGTGTCGTTGGGCAGATGGTAGCCGTGCACCTCGAGGGAGCTTACCGGGAGAATAAAAAGCGTTTTTTCCCGGTCCAGCCTGTCGAAATCATCCAGTCTGCACCAGGCCGCCCGCACCAGCTTTCCCTGAGTTTTATCAGCGGCTTTTTTCTTTTTCTTTTCCATGTTCCTGCCCCGGATGGATGATAGTATTGCCATTCATGATGCGACGAAGGAGATTCATGCAGATGGGGCGTGTTTGTCAAGTAATGTGCGGAAAAATGAAATATTCTTATGGTAAATATGCTTTTCCAGGCTGGGAGCCGTCCCACCGAGCAGGCGACATGGATGTCGCCGATTCCGCCGAGTCCACATGGATGTTATACAAGGCGGACGAGCGGGATAGCTCCCGGCCTGCTTACTATTACCATGGAACCGCACTTCCGCCGGTTATTCCGGCGGCAGTGCGGTTCAATAATGTCTACCCTACGGCGATGCCGGTATCGCCCTTGACGAGGCCGCATTTCTGGGCGACGACCTTCCCTCCCAGGAACACCAGCCGGATGTCCCTGACGGCCCTGATATCGGCAAGGGGATTGTCCTTCATCACGATGATATCGGCCAGCTTGCCCTTTTCAATCGAGCCGATCTCCCTGTCCATGCCCAGGATCTTCGCGTTGTTCATGGTCGCGCACCGCACGATCTCGGCGTTGGTGAATCCGATCCGGGAATACATCTCCATCTCCCTCCAGAGGGTCCCGTGGTAGTTCCAGGGCACGCCGGAATCGGTGCCGCACCCGATAAGGATCCCGGCGCTCCTCATCCTCTGGACGTTTTTCACGCCGTAGATCATGTAATTGAAGAAGGGAAACGGATCCACTGCAAGCTTGTTGCTCCTGAACATCTTTTCATAATCATAGTTGTACTGCCTGAACCAGTCCATCGCCTTGACGTTGCTTTCATGTATGCTCGGGACAACATCGCTGGAGGTGACGGAATTCCAGTACGACTCGCGTATCTTGATCTCGTTCATGATGAAGTCGGTCCTGAACTCCTTCGGGAACTCGCCGAAGGACGAGGTGCAGGCATAGAGGTTGCCCAGTATCACCGTGGGAACGATGGCCATGTTCCTCTTCTTCATGGTATTGATGTCGGCATCGCTGATGTACCCGTCGACCACGACATGCTCCAGGGAATGGAAGGGATACCGGATGGCCCGCCTGAAGGCCTGCATCGTCATGTTGTGCAGGGCGCACGGCAGATTGTTCTTCTGGGCGTAGTCGAAAATATAGGCCAGCTCTTCGTCGTTGAACACCGGCAGCACGGACTTCTTTCCCGCGATAAGGGGCTTGGCGTCCAAGCTGGACACCTTTATCAGCCCGGCGTTCCTGATGTTCGCGCGGATTTTTTCCTGAAGGTCTTTCATGCCGGTGACCTTTGTCGAAATGCTCCCCGCCCCCATGAGGGACACGAAGAGCGATCCGAGGGGATGAAGGTCCTTCTCGTCGATCTCGATGTACCCGCCCTTGACGGAGAGGAAGGCGTTGCTGTACATGACCCGGGGCCCCGGGAAATTGCCCCGTTCGCTCTGGGCGATGTAGTCTTTGATGAGTCCCGGGTATCCCCCCATGTCGCGCACGGTCGTTATGCCATGTTCGATATTCAGGGAAAAATTCAATTTCATCTGCGTCAGCAGGTCAAGGGCCTTGGCCATGCTGACCAGGTAACTGCCCGCCGGAATGGTGAGATGGCAATGGCCGTTGATGAGGCCCGGCATCACGTACCGGTTCTTCACATCAAAAACTTCCGCGTCCCTGTTTTCCGGCAGGGTCCGGTCGCTCACGGCGGTGATCCTACCGTTATTGACGCGTATCGTGCCGTTGTTGATTATCCTTCCGGCGTTGACATCAACGATGCGGCAGTTGACGAGCCTGATTTCCTTCCGGTAGTCAACCTTCGGCATGTCCCTCACCAGGCTGGTTGACGTACACCCGGTAAGGCCGGAGACGACATAGGGACCGATAGCCGTCGCGGCCATCGCTGATGCCGTTGATCTGGCCGTCATCCGTAAAAATTCTTTTCGAGACAGGTCTTTCATCTGAGAACCCCCCATTTGGATCGTTTGAAATTATTATTTGATACCGTGCCGGATTTACCATCCAGACGGTTTTTATATACATCATAACCATTGCCACTGTCTGGCCAAGTTCGGATAAAATCCAATTTTGGCGCGGAGACCGGCAGAATTTTCAAAAAATATTCCAGCAGTAAAAGCACATGGGAAGAATCGGATTCTGGCTCAAACGTAAATCCTATGGGGGGGGTCAGAGTAAGTCAATAATTCTGATTATTTTTTATTTCCGCCGGCCAGGCGGTTATCAATATTGCCTTCGCCGCCGCATTCCGGCGTATAGCAGGTCACATCGGTAAAGGCGCAGGTTTCTTTACAGGAGGGACATGCTCCCGGCGGCACCGGAGCCTGCATCGTATAGCCGCACATCGAGCATTGCCACCAGTTTTCCTGCTTCGGCTTTTTTTGGGTCATAAGCCAACTCCTTATTAGAGAAGAAATTAATAAATCCAGGTTCAGTACTGACCATCAGAATCGTCTTCCCGGCCCTGTTACGGGGTCAGAGCAACAAGGATGATTGGTACTAATATATTATCATCCTTTATGAAAGTCAACTATCTGCATTCCGCCCGCCCGGGCCCGCCTTGCCATTATTACAGTCTGTAATTTCCGCCATACCAAAATTACAGATCAGTGCATATAGCAGGATATCACGTCTCCGCTTGAATATTTTTTGATCATAATCGTACCATGGGCGAACCCGGACATGGTCATCGACAACCGACAGCGGGACGAGACGGCCTATCACCGGCTGACCGGGCAACGCCTTGATGAAATCATCATTGTCTTCAGGGAAACCGGGCGTTTATCCCTGCTGGGGAACGGCCTGCCCAATTAGGCCCCGGTCCACTGCGCCGGCGCGGTCCCGGGGAATTGACTTGAAATGTATTGACAAAATCCTGACGGGTTCAACCATATTTTGCGGAATGGGACAGGACCTTCCCCCGGGGAGGGGCACAACGCAGCATATGGAGGATATATGAAAAAGATACAGATCATGACAGTCGTCATTGCCGGTATGATCCTGGCATCCCTGGCGCACGGCCAGACCGACTACAGCTCGGCCATCGTCGGCATATGGAAGTTTGACATGGGCGCCGGTATCATGGCCACCATTGAATACCGGAAAGACGGGACCTTCCAGCAGGTGGTCGATGAATTGATAATCGGCGGGACCTACTGGATAAAAGGAAACAAGCTGAAAACCATCGACAGGGGCCGCACCACGATGTATACCCTGGTGTCCCTGGCCGACAGGGAACTTACCATAAAGCGCGACAAAGACGGGCGCACCATAGTCTATATCAGGCAGTAACGACAGCCCAATGCTTGACCAGATCGTCATCAACATCATCAGCACCGGGGGAGAAAACGAAGAGGAAGGCCCGGTCAGGTATCATACTCCCCCGCAGGATTACCTGCGCCAGATCTTCTCGGTCGACGGGATGACGCCGGCCGTGCCCTTGATGCCCCTCTTCAACGATGATTCCCCCGATGTTGAAGCGATCGAAATCGCCGAAAAAACAGAGCGGCAGGCAATCGGCGCCCGCGAAGCCTACCCCCTGACGGTCACCATCGACCCGGGCCATTCCTTCGGGGACGGACGCCACGCCACCACATGGCTCTGCGTCAAATACCTGGTGGAGCGCCTGGCCGGCATCCAGCGGGAAGGGCGCGCCGGACTGTCGCTGCTCGACGCCGGCACCGGCACCGGCGTTCTTGCCATTACCGCGGCGAAGCTCGGGATCAGGGACATCGACGCCATTGACATCTACCACCACGCGGTCCGGTGCGCGGAGAGCAACCGCGCCCTCAACGACTGCGGATGGATACGGCTCCACGTATCGGACATCGGCGCCTTCGACCGTGGACGGACCTATGACATCGTCATGGCCAACCTGGTTTCCGATGTCATCATCGCGAACCTGGAAGCGCTCATACGGCTCACCAGGCCCGGGGGAACGATCATAGCAAGCGGCGTGAGCGCCGGGAGGCATGACGACGTGCGAAACCGCTTCGGGGAATCGGGCCTGGAACTGGTTGGCCACACAGAACGTGACGGCTGGCACGGATTTTTTCTTCGGCGAGCCCGATAAGCCCGCCCCGGCAATAAAAATATTGACATCTTGTAAACATTCTTTATATTTCCAGATTATGCACGGTTGCATTTTCCGGCATTTCATTTCCATACCACAGGGAGATATACCATGAAAAAAGCACACGTTCTCTTCGCGCTACTGGCCGGCCTGCTGGCTTTCACCATGGCTTTCGGCAAGGCCGATTACGGCAAAACAATCGTTGGCACCTGGAGCTTTGACCTTGGCGGCGGCTTCATGGCCACCGTGGAATTCAAGGGCGACGGGTCCCTGGTCCAGAAAATGGGCGACCTCACCATGGCGGGGACATACAAAGTGGAAGGGGACAAGCTGACCACAAATGTCAATGGCCAGGTCACCGTGTTCACCATCACATCGGGCGACGAATCGTCGATAACCATGAAACGGGACAAGGACGGCAGGATCATAGTGTACAAGAAAAATTAGCTTAGCATCATCTTCCCGGGATTTTTCCCTGAAGCCCCCTGAATCCCCCGGAGGGGGACTTTTTAACCTTATCGGTTTGAAAAGCCCCCTGGGAAGCGGGGGGATGCCACAAAGTTCTTATATAACGGCTCTTAAAACAGATCAAACACGGAAAACCGTCAAACCACGGTAATATTCAGTGGTGATGACAAGTAAGATCATGAACAAAAGGTCCAAGACAGTATTCATTGCCGCATCCTTCACGGCAGCGATGGTTCTCATGATTTTTCTGCTGAGAAGCGACCGCACCGATGAACCGGCCGGCATCATTGATAAAAAATACCGCATTACCCGGCAGGATTACCTGAATTCGCTTCATGCCGGTAAAAAATTCGACAGCAGCGCCGCCGGAGACTATTTCAGACAGGGCGCGGCAAACAAGCATACCCTCGATTTTTTCAGCTTTCTCCAGGACAGTTTCAAGGACATGGAATATGCCGACCACATGAAGGCGGTCCGGGACTATCTGCTTGAAACAATCAAGCCCCGGGAAAGGGCCGATGAGATGTATGAGCTGTACGCCAGATACACTGAGTACCAGAAAGAGCTGTACATGGACCGGGACCGCTGGGCCCCCGGCGGGACCCCGGAAGAAATGCTGGAAAACCTGCGGAAGATCCAGGATTTCAGGCGCCGCCGCTTCGGGGAGGACGCCGCGGACTCCATCTTCGGCGTAGAGGTAAAAAGCAACGAGTACGCCCTGCGGAAGCAGATAGTTATCGGCAATGCCGCCATGAGCGGGAAGGAGAAGGAGGAGCGGCTCGCCGCATTGCGCCGCGAAATGTGGGGCGATCAGGCCGACACCATTGACGGCGCCGACTCTCCCCGGGACCGCTATGATGAAAAGCTTAAAATCTACCAGGCGGACCTTGCCGCGATGGGCGAAGAGGAGCGGGAGCGGAAACTGAGGGAATTCCGCCGTGAGATCTTCACTCCTGAAGAAGCCGCGCGCATGGACAGCGCCGGCAGCCAGCTCAAATTTCTCAGGGACAGGGACCGCGAATACTCCAGGCTCAGCAGGGAAATCCTTGACGACAGCAGCCTGTCAGAACAGGAAAAAAGGCGCAGGATAAGGGAACTCCACGACAGGCTTTACGGCGGCTCAGGCAAACCAGCGGCCGGGACCGAGTGACAGCCCCCTCCCCTGCCTGCGGCTTTTTCCCCCAAAAAAAGCGCATGATGACTCATGCGCCTGCTACAATCAGAAGTTGTTATTTAATGCCTACATGCCTTCAGTTTCGAGCATGGTCACGATGTCCCGGTAAAACTTTTTGGCGTCAAAACCGGGATGGAACCCCATCAGCTGGTTTACCAGCATCCAGTGGTCAACGCCGACTTTCCCTATGATGGGGAGGTATCCCTGGAGGTGCTCGACGAAGCGCCACGTTCCATACTGTTCGCCGCTCCCGGGCGCCCACTCGGCGCTCTGCCGGGGCGTTACGCCGTCGCTGGGATTGCTCCCATGGTATTTGGGATCGCTGTTGATGATGGACCAGAGCGGGAATATTATGAGGGCGTTCAGGTTGACCGACGCGGCGGGAACGGTCGCCGAGTAGGTGTAAACCCTGATGTGGGGCGTCCCGCGGCCGATCTTTTCCAGGAGGGGATTGAATGTCTCGCTCATGTAGGGCTCGGAGCAGTTTGTCGTCGCCGCTATGTAATCGCTGCCGCTCTGGCCCGCCAGAAGCCCGGCCCAGATATTCTCAAACACCCATTTACCGATCGCGTCAAGGGGCTTCGTTTCCACCGCCCACTGGGCCAGATAGGTGCCGTTGTTCGGCGTGCTGATCATGACTATGGACGCCACGAAACGCGAAGCGGGGATGAGCGGCGCCATGGAGGCATCATCATACCGCGGGTCCGCCATGCTGAGGACCTTCACCATGTAGCGGGCGTTGATCCCTCCCTGGGAATGGCACAGGAGGTTGAACTTCAGGTCCGACATGTCCACGTCCCGCGACGCGATCCCCCGGGCCGCGGCTATTTCGCGGACCTTGCGGTACAGCAGCTCGTACATGAAATCCCTGAGTTCCGCGGCGCGCACATGGTGCGTGGAAAAGCAGTTAAGGTCCGCCACGTAGGTCTCCCTGCCCGCGTCGGACAGCGCTCCCTTGAGCTGCCAGAAGTAGTCTATGCTGTTCATGAACTTCTCGGTGCCTGCCCACCCGGGAACAAGGATCACCGGATAGCGCTTATCCTTCACCACGACCCTTTCGGTCTCAGGGATGACAACAACGCCATCGAGAGGGCTAACCGGCCAGTCGGTCCTGTCAACGCTGCCGGAAGAACCGTCGCCGGCATTATTACCCGTATCACCGGAGCATCCGGAGTCTCCGTTATCACCGGTCCCCATAGATCCGCCGGACACGAGGCTGTCCATCAGTGAATTCTTATCATCTTTTGTTTCGCACGCGAGCACCAGACCGAAGCAGAGGCAACATGTAAAAAAGATAACCATTTTGCGCATCATAGGATTTCTCCTGCATCTGAATGTGATAATAAGCAAAACCAACCAGACGGCTTTATTCTTTATACGCTGAATATACCCATAATACTGTACGACTGTCTCGCCATGAGCAGATTGGTGCTTGTTTTGGCAATTCGGGGCCGCAAGATGTGGAGCTGGCGCTGGCCGGCACATACGCCAAAGGCAGATCGATCTTATTTTGGCATATATGCCGGCAAGTGAGTTGCCTTCCGGCAATCACCGGGCAGAAGAGCGGGATTTTTCTATTTTTTCAGGGAAAGGAGCTCTTTGCTGAGCATCACGATATGCTTCTTTTCTTCATTGATAATGACATCGATCTTGTCCTTGCCGAGCTTTTCCGGGACCAGGTCCTTCATGCCGACATAGAAAACAATGGAATCCTTTTCCGCCGCTATGGCCGCCTTGAGGATCCCTTCAATAGTTGACGTGTCCATTTCCTTCTGGTAGAAGACCCGCAGGTCCGCCAGGGACTTCAGGTAGAGCACCGATTCATCGTTCGGATCAAACACGGTCGGCTTTTTTTCCTTATCTGAAAGCTGCGCCCTCATGTCGGCAAAGGTCTTCCTGTGAAAAACTTCCATGGTGGAAAGGTCCAGGAGGAATTTCTGATAATATGGATCATTAATGGTTTCAGCGGCCTTATGATAAAAAGCCGCCCCGTTTTCTTCGATCTGTTCGGCTATGTTATAAACATCGTCCGCATTGAAATCGAACGCCATGGCGACTGCCTCCTCGTTAAAATGTCGTGCTTTCCAGCCTCTGCAGGGCAAACCAGAACCGGTCATGGCGCGCCCAATTGTGTAAATGGTAAATACCTGAACTCATCCGTCAATAAATAATTGATAGGATAACAGCCGCAGGTCTCTTTTGCCTGCTTCGTGGTTATCGAGCATGACACGTATCGCACATCTGGGTCACTGAAGGCATAACCGATGCAGGTGTTCATCTGGTCGTAGAAGATACCCGACCGTATGTACTCATCGGCGATAATGTGCTGGCACATGACCAGGGTGTTGCCCCGCTTCAGGTAGGTGGCGATCCCCACCGCCCTTCCATCCTTCGAATAAACATGCATCCGCACGGGCAGGAAGAGAAGGATGAAATAATCCCTCATGACAAGATAATGGCCGAAGAGAAAGGCGTATCCGCGGTTTTTCCTGAAATTGGACCTGCAGATCAGGATGAAATACCTGAGTGAAAAAAGGGCCCTGAAGAAAACAGCGCGGTCCGGCAGAACTTCCTCGGTGATGCCGCATGACCGGTAGGTCTTCAATTTTTTCTTAAACCTCCACCTGACCCTGGAATCCCGGTAGGATGAGAGGAAATCGGCATGGTCCCGGTACCGCGCCGTGTCAAGGCCGTACCAGTAATCGTCATAATCATTGAAGCAGGAAAGCCAGAGGCCGATGTGGATGTAATACAGCTTATAAATGACGTAATGGACAGGCGACAGCGCCCTGTTTTTCAGGTCCCAGATCCGCCCCGCGGCAGCGGGTCCGGACAGCGACATCAGGACATACAGCGGCGTATAGAGGGCTGCTTTCAGCGCCAGGAGCATAATGAAGGCGATATATCCTGACGGTATAATACAAAACAGGGTCATCAGCCCCATGATGAAATGCAGCGGCTTTTTCGCATGGGGATACAGCTGCATCATGGTCAGGTCAGTTTCGACAGGGGCGCTCACAATCTTTCTCGCATATAGGGAATTCAACTGCATGCCGTCCACAACGCTCAAAAGGCTTTCACCGGCCGCAATCAGGTCATTGTCACGTCTAGAAGTCAAGTTCCTTCTTCACCGGCTTTCTGTTCATCTCTTTGTCATACCGGTCCTTCTGCTTCTGCAGAACGGTATCGGTATACTGCACGTCAAACTTGTCCCAGGATGTGATATTATGGAAAAATATTTCGTAGCGGCCGTTGTCCGGATACCAGTGGGCGATAAGGTCCAGGGTTTTGGTTATCTCCCGTTTGGAAGGCGCCCCATACTTTTCTTCAATCACCTTCATCACCTCGTCCGGCCCGGGGTTTCCCGGTATCTTCCTTATCTTGACATTGATCTTGTACAGGACTGATTTATGGTCAAATATCAATTCGACGAGAAGGACCGTTTTATCGACAGCCATCTTCCTCAGGACCAGCGCGTTTTCAGCCTCGTTGGCGACCCTGTATTCGCCTTCGAAATTTTTTTTAACAATGTCCCTGACCTTTTCCCGGCCGTCACCCAGCATGAGCCCGCGGTAGCCGACATCGGCCGCTCCGGCGGAAACAGCCATGGCGCATACTGCCCATGCGGCGATAAAAAAAACGACAAAAGCGGAAAGAAATGACGAAGCGTTCTTTTTCATGATGTCCCCCCACAATCTTTTTTCTGTATATGCAAAAATTTGATTAACATGGAAAAATTGCAATCATTTTATAAGCGGTGATTGGGGTTTGGCCGGGGAACGGGGTGAGGTGCTGCGGCAATTTCTTTTTCGATCCAGGCCGTATAGCATCACAGCGGTAAATAACCGGTATAATCCCGAAGCTGAATTACACTTTCCACTTTCACACCAATCATGCAAACCCTTTGCAGAAGGCATCGACATTGATCCCCAGGATGTCATGGTTGTACCCTCCTTCAAGGAGGGCGTACCGCCGGCCGCCGCAGAGCTTCTCCGAGTACTCCCCCATGAGGCGGCCCAATTCGGTATAATCCTCGGGGTAGAGTAGATTTCCCCAGTCGTCGATCCCCTGGTCAAAGCCGGCCGACGCCACGAAGATGTCGATGTTCTTCAGGTCATCCATGTACTCCCTGACCTCCCGGAGGTAATCGCCGCGGTCATGGGACATCGGGTTAAGGATAGAGACCTTGAAACCGTCCCTCCTGTTCAGAAGGATGTTGATGTTGCCGTCGCCGGTATGCAGGTCGAAATCGAGCACGAAGGCCGACTTGATCTTCCCCTCAGCCCATAGGCGGAGCAGGCTGACGCTGATATTATTGAAGAAGCAGAAGCCCCAGCAGGAATCGGCGGAGGCGTGGTGCCCCGGCGGCCGTATCACCGCGAAGGACGGGTTGCCGCCGTAGGCCCGCTCCGCCGCCAGGATGGCGCCGCCGGCGGCTAGCAGGGACATTTCATACAGCAGGCGATTCCCCTGTATGCGCTGAACGTGGGAACCGGTGTGGGCGCGGAGGATGTCCTCCTCCAGGGCCGGTTCCGGCCTGATGACCTCGTACCGTTCCCTGTTGCCCGATATGATCTCCATGATGCCGTCAAGGCGGCCCGGCGCCGCCGCCGGGTCCCCGGCATATTCTGAATTATAATACTTTTCATGGAAAACGATCTTCATGGCCCGCCTCCCCGGAGTCTGTCACGCCTCAGTTTTCAGGAACCTGCGCCCTGTCTGCTTCGCTCAAAAGCCTCTCGTCCCTCTCCTCTTCGAGGTCATCCTCGAATTCCATCATGTCCGCCGCGTCCGCGGCAGGGAGCTCTTCGACCTTCTTCAGCTTCCGCTCTATGGTGCGTGACTTCCGGGACGCGTCGCCGATGGTGTTCCCCGCCTCGTCGATCTTTTTTTTCGCCTTGTCCAGGAGCGCGCCGAACCTGCCGAACTCGGTCTTGATGGCGCCCAGGAGCTTCCATACCTCGCTGGAGCGCTTCTCGATCGCCAGCGTGCGGAAGCCCATCTGGAGGCTGTTCAGAAGGGCCGCCAGCGTCGTCGGCCCGGCGACCACGACGCGGCATTCCCTCTGCAGATACTCGCAGAGACCGGCCCTGCGGATGATCTCCGCGTAGAGCCCTTCCGTCGGAAGGTACATGATGGCGAAATCCGTGGTCTCCGGCGGATCGACATATTTTTCCCGGATCGTCTTCGCCTCGTTCTTTATCACGGCCTCAAGGCGCTTCGCCGCCTCTTCGGCAAGGGCGGGATTGGCCTTCTCTTGCGCCTCGACCAGGCGCTGGTAGTCCTCCTGGGGAAATTTCGCGTCGATGGGGAGCCACACCGTGTCGTCGCGATCCCCGGTGCGCCCCGGCAGCCTGATGGCGAACTCGACCCGGTCGCCGCTCCGTTTCTTGGTGGCCACGTTCTCCGCGTACTGTTCCGGCGCGAGGACCTGCTCGAGGAGGATCCCGAGCTGTATCTCTCCCCAGATACCGCGCGGCTTGACCTTGGTGAGGACCTGCTTCAGGTCGCCCACGCTCGCGGCCAGGGTCTGCATCTCCCCGAGGCCCTTGTGGACCATCTCCAGGCGGTCGCTTACGAGCTTGAAGGACTCGCCCAGCCGTTTCTCCAGCGTTGACTGGAGCTTTTCGTCCACGGTCATGCGCATCTGGTCGAGCTTTTTCGAGTTCTCGTCCTGGAGATGCTTGATGCGCTCCTCGATGGTGCGCCGCATAAATTCCATCTTCTTGTCGTTGGTTTCGGTTAGGTTCACCAGCTGTTTTGAAAAGGAATCGAGCATGTCACGGTTGTTCCCGAAGGCGTCCGCCATCCGCTTCACCAGGGTATCGCTGAAAACCCTGAAGGCGTTCATCAGCTCCTCCCGGGCCTCCTTGGAGCTTTTTCCCGATTCAAGCCTGTTCTGGGAAATCTCATTTTTCAGGGACGTCTCGATCCCCTTGATGCACTTTTCGAAATAGTCAAGGGCCGACTGGAACTGGCCCAGAAGGTTTTCATTGCTGGCCTTCGAGGCCTGGTATGACAGGTACGTATTGACGAGCAGCAGGACGATGACAGCCGCCGTCAGGATAAGCAGAATTGTCACGACATTCATCGAAAGTCCTCCGTGGTGGTATAGTTGTATACGAATATCAGCAGGATATTAATTCAATTAAAATATGACATAATTAAAAAAATTAACGAATTGCCTGAACAAAATGCGTACTTTTGTGTAACATAACAGAGTACCCATGACAAATATTGTCATAGCAAAAGAAATCAGGGAATTTTTTTAAAAATGCAATTATAATGCTAATTAATGCCCTGCGAAAATAAAATATATTTGATTATTGTAACTATGGATGATACCCCTTGACTCGCTGGTCATCGCGGGAAAACCGAAGCGATCCTGCTAGTGATCAAAATGAAGATACTATAATAATGTTTTTCATGTGCAAATTTCCATGTTAAAACCAAGATTGGTTCGTCGTCCCGATTGCATCGGGACTTCTCGCAATGACCAATGTATCCAGTATTGAATTTCTTTCGATAACTTCAAATGCCTGTGCTGAAAGAAGTGGTTAAACAATATAAACAAGGAGGGCATCATGGCATCGACATTCGAAATATATAAAGATAACAGGGGCGAATTCCGGTTCCGGCTGAGGGCGTCCAACGGTGAAGTAATCGCGGTCAGCGAGGGGTACGCATCCAAGGAAAGCTGCATCAAGGGCATCGATTCCGTGAGGATCAATGCCGCCTCCGCCGGCATCATCGAACTGAACCCCGACCGGGACCTGGTCATTGCCTGCGACAACGGGGACCTCAAGGCTGCCAGGAGCGCCCTTGCCCGGGGTGCGAACCCCAACGCGCGCGATTCCGAGGGAGAGCCCGCCCTCAAGGAAGCGGTTGAAACGGGCAATCTGGAGCTGGTCAAGCTGATGGTGCGCCACAAGGCCGACATCAACCTGGCAGACATCCACGGCGAGACGCCGCTCCATGAAGCTGCGGACGAGGGGCACGAGGCGGTCGTCCAGTACCTGCTCAAGGCAGGAGCGGCCATCGATCCCAAGGACAACAGGAGGAACACGCCGCTTCACAAGGCCCTGGTGGAAGGCCATGAAAAGGTCGCGCGGATCCTCGTCGCCGCCGGTGCCTCCACGACCCAGATAAACAATGAAGGTAAAACTCCGGCCCAGGTAGCGAAGGAAAAAGGGATTGATTTATCGGTAAAAGCCGCGGCAGTCAAAAAGGCCGGAGTGAAACCGGCCAGAAGGCCCGTAAAAAAAAGCGGGAAGAAGTCGGCGGTCAAGAAAAAGAAATGAGCGTCATCCCGGGCAAAGCGGAACAGATCACCGCTCAACTGCGGGAAACCACAACAAACGTCTTTTCTGAGATTGACACATGGTTCGACAAGGACGCGCGGATACGCTCGTTCCGTCCGGCCCGTGACGAGTGGACCATCGACCAAATAGTGGAACATGTTTCACTGGTTAATCACTACCTCCTCATCCTCATCGGCAAGGGAGCACGGAAGGCCATCACAAGGGCCGATAGAAAAAAGATAGAACAGGAACTGGAGCATTACGAACTCTCCACTCCCCTGCTGGAGGATATCGGCATTAACGATTCCTTTGAGTGGAAGAGCCCCCGCCATATGGTCCCGACCGGTGTACGCCCGCCGGAACAGGTCCGGGAAGAACTGACAAGCCAGAAAGCACGGCTGATGGATTGTCTCGCAATGCTGAAAAACGGCGAAGGTGTGCTGCATAAGACCTCCCTGTCGGTCCGCTCCATCGGGAAACTCGATGTCTACCAGTATATCTACTTCTTATTGCAACACATGAGACGGCATATCCGGCAGATGGAAGGGATAGAACGCGAAATTAATATGAATAGGGACGACGGGTTCATCGAGGAGTAGGCTATTTATTTCTTCGGTGGCGGGTGCCGCTCACGCTCTCAGGGAACAGGATGTTCCCGCCCGCCATCGTACCAGGACGTACTTTTTTGGCGGGTGAGCGGGAGCGGTCCCCGCCACCCATTTAATCATTCATATGCTGTGCCGCGTAGGTGCGAATCGCCTCATAATAGGCCCGGGCCACGGTTTTCACCCGCCGGGGGACCTTCCCTTCGCTGATCACCGCAAGTTCCCGGGCCTCGCGCAGATTGTTCTGCTGGAGCGGCTCGCCGAGGCAGAGGGTGCCGCGCACCAGACGCGTCATCCGGAAATTGCGCGCATACACACCCTTCCGGCACAGGCCGGTCTTTTTGCCGCCGGGCAGCGCCATGTCGGCCGGCGGCAGGTCGAGCATCTTCCTGAAGTTTTTCATCACGTAAACCGAATACCTGATGGAGTTATTCAGGTCCGGGGAAAGGACCAGGCGCAGGAACTCGATGCGCGCCTCCATGGCGTCAAGCTCGCCGCGGAGGAAGCACCCGGGCACGAAGACCGTGGAGAAATCGCGGTCCGTTTCCGCCGTTGACCGCATGACCTCGGAGTAATCCGTCATCAGGGCCGCCCGGGATCCGTAATTCTTCGACAGGATGTCCAGGACGCGCGCATACTTTTCGCGGTACCCGCCGTATTCGCCGTTGGAATCGTAATGCACGAGGACCGTTATGTGGGGGTGGAAGGCGTTGATGAGCTTCGCCCGGTACGGCATCTCGTATTCGCTGTTGAAAAACTTGAGGCGCCGTTTGTCACCGGCACGGGTGAGGAGCATGGCCGCCTCGCCGTCGGTGATGAATTTTTCGCGCTGCTTCTCCAGCACCGCGCGCCGGAAGTTGCGCGGCGCCCAGGCGTCATACGGGACCGGGTAGACCTGACGATTGGCGTTCCTGGTGAGCATCACCCGCGCCCCCTCCTTTTCGAGCAGCTCTTTCAGCTCCAAGGCCGTGGCCAGGTTGAGGCGCGATTCATGGAACTTGAGGCGCCGTCCGTCCCTGTCGAAGAGCCACATGTACTTGCTCTCGCGGATGGCCTCCTCCATGGACCCCGCGCTGTGGCCGGGATCGACGGCGACGCGAAGGCCTTCCAGCGGCAGAGCGGATCCCGGCCGGTAGCGGAACCTGTTTTCCTCCATGGTCCGTATCCGGGCGGCAAATGCATCGCTGAAGGGCGCACCGCCCTTGGCGCGGTACGCTTCCCGTATCGCGTCATCGTCTAGGACGCGGAACATCTTGACGAAGACATCATACTCTCCGCTGTAGACCCTGCATTCCACCTTACCCGAATTCCTGTCTTCAGGCGAAGCGTACATGGCCACCGAACCGGATTCTATTGAATAATAGTCCTTCAGGGAATCATCGCCGACAAGAAGGCTTACGCGGCCGCTCATCGTATCGCAACCGGCCATAAAAACCATCGCCGTCAGGAACAATGGAACACATTTTTTTTTCAGGTGCATTATGGTGTACCGCTGCCTGTCGGGAGATGCTGTCCCGGCAAAGTCTAATCGGAATTTTTATCCCTTGCATTTCCCCGGACGCCGGTGGAAAAGCACGTCATCCGTTCAGGGGTTATATATGACAGACAACTGCATTTTTTAAATCACTTTTTTGGGAATGTGATAAAATCTACTTGCTATAAATACTTACCAGAGACATAGTTTAAAGGCAGATCCGGACAGGATGCTGCAATCATCAATAACGTGGAGTTTATGATGGATAAAGTATGGAATTTCATTGTCCCCAATTTAATAGGCTTTTGCCTGATGATCGGAGGCTGGTATCTCAGCATCGTTGACGTCGGAGTGAGGACCAGGATCAAAACCTACCAGGAAATCGAGTACGTGACCGTTCTGACGATAATAGGGCTGATAATGATCCTGGTTGGAGCCTATTTACCCCGTATATGGGGAAAAATCCGCGGTAACAAATAGTCTTTCCCCCTTTGCGTTTCATATATAATTATAAATATTCATTATTATTTATAATCGTTTTGAAGGCATTGTATGGTATCATGACAATGCCTTTCTCTATTATAATATCAGGAATATGGCTTTCTCAGTTATTAATCCAAGTACAACTACACATAATTGTATACAATAGACATTCATTGAGATCCTGATTTATATGGATGTATTACAATGCAACCAATAATTCCTATTATCACATCTCACTCTGACCCCCTATCATTTTAATAATAGTGACGCAATGTCATTTTTCAAGATTAACACCTTAAAAGTACAGATTCATGAATCTTTGCACCATAATGACTGGTCAAAAACAGATTAATCTGTTTTTGACTTACTAAAAAACTGACTGGTCGGTATCCAATTTGATAGCGCGTTATTTAAATTTGGACAATTCTTGATATATCAGACTATGGCGAGACAATTAGAAATTAATATTATATATATTCTATAATACTTACAAGCCACGTAATTCAAAAGACTGAAAACTGAAAGATTATAGAGCAAAAATTTAAATGTTTTTCAAGAAACTCATAATGTTTAATTATTATAAAAATATCACTACCGACTGGACGGTTTATATCTTTACCTTATTTATTATAAAGAATCACAAGAATCTCCACGGTTATGGATATAAAATATGATCAGGTTTTTATTATATCTGGGAATATCAGTTATCAAAGTCCACTGGAATAATTTCCTTTCCGGTGAAAAATTAAGGAAGAACACCGAGCGCAGAATCATCCGCATGGTCCGAAAGGCGTATGACAACGTCCCCTACTACAAGCGGCTTTATGATGAATACGGCGTCAACATTAACGAGATCAAGACCCTTGATGATCTGAAAAAACTCCCCTTCATCACCAAGGATGAGATCCGTGACCATTTCCCCTCTGAAATCGTATCGTCAAAATACAAGGTTGAGGATTGCCATTATTCGGCCACGACCGGGTCCACCGGCAGGTCCCTCCCCTTTGTTTTCAGCCAGTCAGCCTACGCCTTCTACATAGCAACCGGCCTCCGCATGTACACGATGATCGGCTACCGGCCCTGGCACAAACTGGTCTACATCAAGTACACCAGGATCAACTATCCCCGCTTCGGTCCCTTCTTCAGGACCGAGCACATCCCGTCCACCATCCCCGCCGCCGAACAGATCGCCATGCTGCGGAGGATGAAACCGGACCTGCTTCTGGGATACGCTTCCATCATCTTCGAGATAGCCCAGAAGGTGACCCCGGAGGACCTGAAGCTTATCAGGCCCAGATTCATCGGAATCAACTCCGAACTCTCGACCAAGCACCAGCGCGATTTCATATCCTCGGTCTTCGGCTGTCCGGTGTACGACGAATACTCGACCGAGGAAACATGGATGATAGCCTCCCAGTGCGGTCACGGGAACTACCACCTGTACATCGACAACGTGTGGGTCGAATTTCTCGACAGGTACGGCAACAGCGTGAAGCCCGGCGAAGAGGGCGAAATGGTCCTCACGACATCACGGAGCGACGCGATGCCCTTTATCCGCTATCGCATCGGCGATATCGGCCGGTACAGCGACAAGAAGTGCCCCTGCGGCCTCGGCTATCCCCTTCTCGAGGCCTTTGACGGAAGGGCCGATGACTCCTTCATCCTGCCCAGCGGCACGTACATTTCATCCCTGAAGATATTGAACACCTTCACCAGGTTCATCAAGAAATACCTCCACCTCATGGAGGAATTCAAGATCATCCAGAAGGACCGGGGGTATATCGTCATCGAGCTCGTCAGGGGGAAGGAGTACAGCGACAGCCGGTTCAAGGAGCTGACGGACAGCCTGCATGAACTATTCGGCGAGCCGGTCACCATAAACGTGGAGATGGTGGACCATATATCGATGAACAACGGCATAAAACGGAAGGCCATTGAATCCCGGGTGTCCGTCAAAGAAAAAGAACCGGCCCTGACATCGGCAGTATAACGGGCCCGAACGGCATATATCATTGATCCAAGTGAAACGGAGGAGATAAAAATAATGTTCAAGTCAAAAGTGATTTTACTAGGATTGGCTGCAATAATCGCAAGTCTCGTTTACACCGATGGATATCCCTGCGACGTGGCCGTTGTTTCAGCCCGGGTCTCCTCGACGGGCAGGCCTTTCATATGGAAAAACAGGGACTGCTCCGCCAGCTGGCACCAGGAGATCAAATACTTCAACGCGGTCACCGAGAGGGCCGGGGCGTACATCATGGTCATAGGTTTTGACGACGTGGCCGAATTGAACAACGGGACGCCGGTCAATCCCTCGGGCGGCGTGAACGAGGCCGGATTCGCCATATCCTGCACGTCGGTCTATGAGGAGTTTAACCCGCTCCATGAACTGTTCAACATAAACACCGATCTCATACGCCACGCCCTTCAAGAGTGCGCCACCCTCGAGGATTTCGACGCGCTCCTCAAGCGATTTAAAAACGGCCACTTCGGCAAGATCATCAGCGGGAATTTCGTCGCCATAGACGCCAGGGGCGGAGCGGCCCTGTACGAATGTTTCACCGGCAATCTTTTCGGCCTGCTCCGTCCGGTCATGTACCGGAAATACGACGCAAACAACGGCAGGGTCGTTGAGTATAACGGGCTCTACACCTACACCAGGGACCGGGGCGACGGCGACAGATTCATCGGCTTTGTCAACCGGGCCAACGCCAACACGTACATCCCCTGGAACTACGGGGAAGAACGCCGCTGGAGGGCCGAAGAACTGCTTGGCCAGCTGGCCGCGTCGGGAAGGCTCAACTACCGGAACTGCATGACCGAGGTGGCCAAGGACATCTACGGCAAGCAGATTGACGGATACGGCAACGAGGTCGACCAGGCCAGCCGCCAGGAGGACTACAGCTCGACCTACTGCATCAGCCGCGCCGCAACGCGCCTCGGCATGGTGGTCGACGGCGTAGCCCCCGGCGGCGATCCCCGTCTGAGCACCTTCTGGTGCGCACTGGGCGAACCGTCCACGTCCGTATTCATCCCCTACTACGTTTACGCGGGCGAGGTATCCTGGCTCGCCTGGGTGGACGACATCGACATCGACGGCAACCAGTACGACCTGACCGACGCCTCGATGCTGGCCAGGGCCGCCAACCGCCGCGAAATATATGAAAACCTCATTTACGATTCCAACAACGGCGACGCGCTGTGGGGAATGGAAGACAAGACCATGAACAAGACCGAGCTGATGAAGGTCCAGACTTGGACCCAGCCGATCGAGGATTTCATATTCCAGAAGGACGAGGAGCTTCTGGCCGACATGACCGTCAATCCTTCATATCTTACCCGGCAGAACCTGAGGAACTTTTCGAATTACTGCGCAGCCTACGTGTACGCCAATTACAACGAAGGTGATTCCGACCTCTACGCATGGACCTTCGAAAAGCCATGGAGCCCGACCTGGGTCGGCTACACCAGGGGCGGATTTGAGAATGACGGCCTGACCGCCGTGGCCCCCGGGCTGTCGATAAGCGGCGGGCAGGATACGAGCCTGGCAAGCGGCCTCGTCAAATGGTTCGCCAGGTAACCGGGAACGGAAACAGGAAGAGATGATTCCAGCGCTGAAATTCAACCATGATGACGACCGGCCGAAGAACACGGCCGGCCCTGCGGACCCCCGGGCCACCGAAGCGGGCATCATGCCCGCCGTTGGATCGGCAAAGCAGTTTGTCAAGAGGATGCTCCCGTGGATCGTCGGGGCCGCCATACTGGCGTACCTGGTATGGCGCATAGAGGTGACGCCGCTGTTCACCGCCCTCACCCACGCGGACCCGACGCTGTACGCGCCGGTACTCACCGCTTTCATCCTGGTGAATTTCCTCGCCGACACGCAGAACCTGAACGCCCTCCTGAAATACGCCCGGAGCCCCATTCCGTTCCGCGACAGCATGATCATACGGGGCGCCTCATACCTGCTGATGATCATCGACTATACGCTGGGAATGGGGAGCATCGTCTATTACCTGAAGAAATACAAGAATGTCCCCCTGGCGCGCGGGACCGGTTCCATGCTGTTTTTGAATTACACCACCCACGTGTCCCTGCTGATCCTGTCAATCGCGGGAAGCCTGATGGCGGCCGCGGCAGGAACGCTTACGCCGGTTCTTTCGGACATCGCGCTGGTCTTCACCGCGCTCCTGACCCTTGCCGTCATCACGATTATTCTCATGAAGATGCTTCCGGACAGGTCTTTCATGAAGAAGATCAGACACAGTGAGATCATGCAGATCTTCATCGAAAGCCCGCTGAGCACCTATATCGTGAACACCCTGTACCGGTGCGGCTTCTATTTCACCTTCATCATGTTCTTCTATGTGGCGGTAAAGGCCTTCAACATGGACATCCCGTTCTTTGAAATGGTCGCCTTTGTGCCGGTCATACTGCTCGTCATCAGCATTCCCATATCGGCCTTCGGCCTGGGGACCTCGCAGGCGGCGATGCTTCTCCTGTTCAAGCATTACGGCACCCCGGCGCAGATACTGGCCTTCAGCCTCACCTACTCGGCGTCCATAATCATCTTCAGGGGCATCATAGGCGCCTGTTATTACGGAATCATCACCAGAAGAGTGTCATATAAATACAAAGCAAGCTTGCTGAGAGGAGAAGTTTCATGAAAAAAATCTTAATCATGTCAATAGCGGCATCGGTCCTTACCCTGCTGGCTCTCGGATGCAACCAGGCGCCGGTGGAAGACGTTATTACGGAACTGGCAAAGAAAAACTCCAAGGCACCGGCCAACAACGGGGCCGACGACGGAGGGTACGGCACCGTCATACCCGATGACGGGAACGGCCCGGGCACAGTGACTCCCCCGCCGCCGCCAAATCCAGTTGTCCTCAAACTCGTTTTCGCCGGTGACACCATACTGGGCGGCAAGGTCAAGGATGCCGTGATCAGCTACGGGGCCGGCAGCTACCAGTATCCCTTCCAGTACGCGGCACCGTACCTGAAAACAGCCGACGTGGCGTTCCTGAACCTTGAAAGCATCATAACCGACCAGGGATCCGCCTCCGGCGATTCCTCCCTCCGCGCCGACCCGGCCGCGATAAGCGGACTGACCTACGCCGGGATCGATATCGTATCGGTCGCCAATGACCATGCCTTTGATTACGGCAGGGCCGGATTTGACAGCAGTCTGCGGAACCTTAGCGGCGCGGGGATCGCCTATGTGGGCGGCGGGTCCTTCGAAGAATCCTACACCGCGAAGATAATCGAGGTCAAGGGATGCAAAATCGCCTACCTCGCCTTTACGAACCTGGGCGACGAATACAGCGTCCGGACCCAGAAAAACGACCCGTCTCAGGGCCTGACCGCGAGGACCGGCGTGGCCTGGTTCTACACGAAATACGTGGGGCCCGCCATCATCAGCGCGAAGAAACTGGCGGATATCGTCGTCGTATCGCTCCACATGGGAAAAGTCGGCGCCCCTCTTCCCAACCTCTACCAGGATAAATATTCCCATTACTGCATCGACCAGGGCGCGAGCCTCGTCATCGGCCATCATGCCGGCGTCATCCAGCCGGTCATGGCATACATGAAAGGATATATAGCCAATTCACTGGGCAACTTCGTCAATTATCCCGATAATGACGCCGCGAAAAAAGGCATGATCCTTGAAGTGACGGTCACAGACAAGAAGATCACCAAGGTCAACCGGGTGTACGTGCAGATCAACAGCAACTATCAGCCGGTGGTAACCTACTAGCCATGACAGGGACCGGGAACAGGAAAAAAACAAAAGAGGGCCAGGCGGCGGAACGGCTTCAGGAGAAGCTGGCGGAGCTTGTTCCGCTCCGGCATGTTATCGCCACCGGGTACACGCGCAACGCTCTCTTTCTTCTCATCAGGGCCATGCGATGGGACGGGAGCGCCGAGATCATCATCCCGGCCTTCACCTGTCCGGTGATCAGGCACACCATCTCCGAAGCCGGCCCCGTCCCGGTTCCCGTGGACGCGGAAGACGATGGGATAAATATCGACCCGGATAAAATCATCCATGCCATCACCGGCAACACGAAGGCCATTTACGTGGTGCACACCTACGGCATGACGGCGCAGATCGAACGGATATGCGCCATAGCGAAAAAACATGAGATCACGGTCATCGAGGACCTCGCCCACGCCCCCTTCTCGACTTACCGGGGCAGGCAGCTCGGGACCTATGGCGATGTCGCCCTGTGGAGTTTCACGAAAAAAATGGTGAATTTCGAGGGGGGCGCCATCGGCACCAATGATTCGTCATTGTATGCCAGGATGGCGATGCTGCAGAGAGAATACGCGCAGAAGCGTTCATTCGGGCCTATTTTTTTGATCGAGATATTCGTCCGTCTGGTCGGTTCATGGTGGGAAAGCAGTTTTTCAATTATCCCCCTCATGCTGATGAAGCTGAATGACGCGATAAACTCCCTCCTCTTCAGGGGTTCCTACGGTTTGTCGATTGACAGCGCCGCCTTCACTCCGACCGGCCCCGGCTGCCGCATGACACTGCGCCAGATCGACCGCCTGTATGAAATGTTCCGCGGAAACAACGGACGGTACCTGAAACAGGCCGGTGCGGCATCGGACATCCTCATGTACAGGACCAACCAGAAAGGAGCGGACACGCTGCCGTTCTATATCACGGGCATACCGGCAGGCCGTCAGAGGCTGTACCGCCTGATCTCATTCAGAACATGGCATAACAGCAACAGGCCGGGCCTGTATCCCCGGGCTGACTACCTGTATGAAAACTACAGGATATTCTCAAAGGCGGTGCGGCTGTTTCTTCCTGAGAGGAAGGCGGAGGCGGTCCGCCCCATACGGGTTCAAGACACAGGATCACAGAAAAAGAACATGAAACAACCAACGTTAACAGACAAAAGGGGGATCATATGAAACTCGCACAGGAAGCCATTGCCAGATCAGTCGAACGAGAAGACAAAATCCAGGTGGCCATTACCTGCCGGGACAATTTCCTTTTTGAGCACAAGGGGTTCAACTATTACGTGATAGACCTCAAGCATACGGACTTCTCAATCCTCGAGGAGATAACCGCCGCATGCGAGGCCGTCGAAAGCGACACGTGGAAGGCCCAGGAGGATTTTTTTGAATATATCAGAAAAAGCGACATACTGGTCTATGCCGAGAGGGAGGGACGGATCGTGGGCTTCAACCTTGTTTCGCTGATGCTGATCAACGAGTACTGCTTCTACACCATTGACGAAGCGATGGTGCTGAGGGCGTTCCAGGGAAACAACATAGCCCGCAACATCGTCACCGCCACGCTTTGGTGGTTCCTCAAGATCGTCAACCTCGACAAGGCCGTGAAAAAATGCGTCCTCGTGTCGATTTCCAGCAACCCGAAAGTCGTGAACATGTATTTCAAGAACAAGTATATCACGAGGACGCTGGACAATTCCTTCTATCCGTCGGAGAACCTGATCGCCGTTCACCGCGCCTATCTCGCAAAAAACAACTTCGAGCTGGTGGATCCCGAATACCCCTTCTGCGTGAAAAACCTTTTCCCGGGATCGCAGCAGCTTGACTGGACCAAGAAGAACAACCAGTTCGCGGACGAGGTGAAAAAACGGATGCCCGCCGAATTTGACCATGCCAGACGCGGAGACGCATGGGTCTTCATGGTCGTACCGAGCAAGCGGATGTCATATTTCGCGATACGCGCCACGGTCCTGGCCTTTTTCGGGACGAAAACGCTGTTTCACAGGAAACTCGGCCTCCTCAGGAACAAGAAGAACCTCGAGACCAGGCCCGACCTGACCCGGATCAGGCTCATAGACGGCAAGTTTTTCGACGCGCAGCCCAACGACAGGCGGAAAGGCGACCGCAGGCTCCATGATGCCGGCAGTGACGCCACCGGGATAAACAGGCGCGTGGCAGACCGGAGAATGGCCATCCAGGCGGAATACGCCCGATAAAAACGCCGATGCGGCCTTTGATGAATACCGGGCAGCATAATATTTCCCGAGCAAAGATTTCAGAGGATCACCTTGAGCGCGAGATTGCAGAACACATGGGACAAGCCCTATTCCCGGGCCCTTTCGGTTAATGAACGGCTGTGGCTTGCGGCCGACACGATAGACACTCCCTTCGCGATCCAGATGGTCTGCGAGGGGAGCGGCGCCATTGATGTCCGCGATTTGCGGAAAGCGGTTGAACTGGCCAGCGCGGCCAATCCCGGAAGCCGCCTGAAGCTGAAGGGCCGCCTCAATTCCTGCCGGTGGATCGACACGGAAACGGCGCCTCCCGTGCGCGAAGTCGATGGAAACTCCTGGTCCGGATACAGCCCAGAGGGCGCGCCATTCCTGGAAACACCTTTCAACGTAATCGACGGCCCCACCTGCGAAGTGCTCCTTATCCACGGTGACCCGCCGCGCGCGGCCTTCCGGGCCCACCACGCGGTCATGGACACCCATGGCATCATTTTCTGGGCCGAGGAGATATTCCGGGCGCTCCAGGGTAAGCCGCTGCGCGGATCATATTCCCGGGCGACCGACTGGGACGTGGCCCGATCGATCCAGAGCCAATACCGCAAGCCATTTCCCCACGACAACCTCTCCGTCACCGGCAGGGCTGAAGGCAACGAGGCGGGGACCGTCTGGGGCCGGCGGAGCATCCCCGGCCACTTCCGGCAGGTCCTTGCCCAGATGGCGTACCAGACGGCGCAGGAGGCCCGCCGCCATGGAGAGGGAAACGTGCGTTTCGCCGTGCCCATCGACCTCAGGTCGCGCGTCCAGGGCCTGCGGTCAACCGCCAACCTCACCATCGGTATCTACATCGACGTGAGGCCCGAAACTACGATCGATGAAATCGGATGGGACATCGCCTGGCAGCTCAGGCAGAAACGCGACTGCATGATAGACCGGTGGGATTTTCTGTACCGGTACATCCCGATCAGCATCCTCGGCCAGGAAGGGAGCAGGAGGATCGTGGACCACCACAGCAGGGGTCTGTACAGCATATCCGGCCTCATAAGCAACGTCGGCAGGCTCAATACGAAGCATTTTTCCGGCGGCGGCTTTGAATGCCGCTCCATATTCTCCATACCGCCCTATTTTTCATATGTCCCGCTGCTGCTCTGGCTCTACGGGACCGACGATACGATCGAGCTGGTCTATGCCGCGCCGCGGGTCCTCGCGACTCAGGGAAGGCTCAACGCGGCCATTGACCGGATCGTTTCGGGACTGGTGCCCGCCGGCTACATGCCGGTCTACCTTGCCTGATAAGGAGCAGCCATGCCCCGTAAAAAACCGGAAGACAACTCCCCCGCCCCCGCCAGGCCGCTCTCGATAGCTTCACGGCTATGGATCGCCGCCAATACCATCACGCCGCCCTTCGCGAACCAGGTCATCGTGGAAGGTACGGGACATTTCAACGCCGATGAGTGGCGGAGGGCGGTCCGCATAGCTTCGGCCGCCAATCCCGGGACCCGCCTCGTCCTGAAAGGCGTGCTCGGGTCAAGCCGCTGGGTGGATTCCGGCGTCACACCCCCGATCCGTGAGGTCGACGGCTCCTCGTGGGACGGCATGGGATCCGAAGGAGCGCCTTTCCTCCAGAAAGATTTCGATCCGAGGAAAGGGCCCTGCAGCGAAGTCCTGCTTATGCACGGGGACCCTCCCCGGGCCGCGTTCCGGAGCCATCACGCCATCATGGACGGCCGCGGGGCCATGACCTGGACGGAGGACATCTTCCGGGCCCTCCGGGGCGAAGAACCGCTGGGGTCGGAGTACGTCATGGTCGAAAACGATCTCCTGAACCTGACCCGGGGCAAACGGAGCAAGCCGCTCCCCCACCGGTATATTGCCCCGACGGGAAAGGCAGACGGCACGGCGATAGACCTGGTCTGGAAGAGGGCAACCCTCTTCGGCAAGTATCCCAGGCTCCTCGCCAGGGTGCTGTTGCTGACGGCCGGGGAAGCATGGCGCCACGGAGAAGGCAGGGTGCGGATCGGCATTCCCGTCGATCTGCGGGCGCGCCGCGAAGGCCTCCGCTCAACCAGCAATCTCGCAAACGCCGTCTATATCGATATTGACCGGGACGCCACGGTGGAGTCGATAGCCGACGAAATCGCCCGGCGGCTTTCGCTCCGCGAGGACGGGGAAATCACCTGGGAGGACCTCATCATCGGCTATGTGCCGGTAAGACTGCTCGCCATGGCCATCAGGAGCGAAGGGGCGCGCAACCGGAAGACCGGCCATTTCCGCTTCTCCGGCTTTGTCTCCAACCTGGGCCGCCTGGAAAGCGCCTTTTATTCATGCGGCAGCTTTACCGCGACTTCCTATATCGGCATTCCGGTATGCGCCCCCATCCTTCCCTTCAGCATGACCCTGTCGGGCCTGGGCGAACGGATTGAGCTGCTCCTCATGATGCCCCGCAACATGTCAACCGGGGGCAGACTTGAGGCGGCCCTTGAAAGAATCGCGGCCGGGCTTGTGAAAAGCGATTAAAGCCAATTAAGGCTTGACAGCGGCTGTTTTTTTGGGATGTAAATCAGTATGCAAAAAAGATACACAAGGAAGCTTTCCTTTAATGAGCGTATTTTCGTCGTGGCGGACCGGCTCTATCCTCCCCTGGCGAACCAGTTCATCTTTGAGGGTACGGGCGTCATCGACATCGAACGCTGGCGCTCGGCAGTTGAAACAGCATCCGAGGCAAACCCGGGAAGCCGGGCGGTCCTGAAGGGCGTGCTGAACACCTGCCGCTGGGTGGATTCCGGCATCACGCCGCCGGTCATCATTGCCGAAAAGGGGAACTATGAATGGGACAAACCGGAGACCGTTCCCTATTTCACCAGGCCGCTTTACCCGGAGCTGGGCCCGACCTGTGAGGTTGTCATCGCCGGCGGAGACACCATGCGCGTCATCTTCCGGACCCACCATGCCCTCATGGACGGCATGGGCACCTTTGTCTGGGTGACCGATATTTTCCGGGCCCTCAGGGGAGAGCCCTGCGTGGGATCGCGCGCCACGATCACCGACACGGAACTGGCCCACAGCTTCCAGAAAGAGATGAGAAAACCATATCCCACCGAGCACATAGCTCCCACCGGAAGGGCCGAAGGCAATGAAAGCGGGATGCTGACCCGCCGCATCCGTGTCAGGGGCAGGTATCACAACCTGCTGGCCCAGGTGGCGCTGCAGATCGCGCGGGAAGCCTGGAGCCATTCCGAGGGCGTGGTAAGGCTCGGTGTCCCGGTGGACATGCGGCCGCGCATGCCGGGCCTGGTTTCGACGGCCAATCTCACCTACGCAATCTACATTGAAATCAGAAAGGAATCCACCCCTGAGTCTATCGCCGAAGACGTTTCGCGCCAGCTCCGGGAAAAGCGGGAGGGAATGCTGTCCCGGGGCGACGACATGGCTCGGTATGTGCCGATGTGGATACTCGGTAAACTGGCGAAAAAAATCATTGAAGACCGGCACAGGACCGGCATCTACAGCCTATCAGGCCTGGTTTCCAACGTGGGAAGGATAAAACTCCAACACTTCCGGGGCGGCGGGTTCGAGCCGACCGCCTTCTGGGGTATCCCCCCCGTCAACGACTACATCCCCTTCTTCATCGGCCTTGGAGGATATGATGACATCGTCGAGATGGTGCTTTCCCTGCCCAGGCGGCTGGCGACCAGGAACCGCATCGACGGCCTGCTGGAGCGGATCATCGGATCGCTGAAATAACAGGCGTCCGCCGCGGCAGAGAGACTATCCGGATATGACCAGAGACCACACGCGCATACTATCATCCACCGAACGGGCCTACCTGGTCCTCGGCGGCCTGTATCCCCCCTTCGCGAACCAGTATTTCTGGGAAGGCGACGGCGTTCTCGACGCCGGTCTCTGGCGCGCGGCCGTGAAAAAAGCCGCGGAGGCCAATCCCGGCTGCCGTCTCTCCCTGAGGGGAGTCCTGAACCGTTCACGGTGGGTCGATTCAGGGAGCCCTCCACCGGTGCGGGAAATCGACGGCAGCCGGTGGCCGGGCATGAGTTCGGACGGAGCGCCTTTTCTCGCAACGCCGCTCTTCCCGCGGACGGGCCGTGGGTGCGAAATACTCCTTATCCACGGCAGCCCGCTGCGGGTGGTTTTCCGCACCCATCACGCGGTGATGGACGGGCGGGGCACCCAGACCCTCGCCGAGGACGTGTTCCGAGCCCTCCGGGGAGAGCCGCTCATCGGGTCGGAATGCCGTACCGTCGAGCAGGAGCTGGCGCGCAGCTTCCAGCGTGGACGACGGCCGGCCTCGCCGGCCGTCCACATCGCGCCGACCGGAAGGGCCGATGGCTCCGGTAGGGTAATGCGCTGGCAGCGGTTCCAGGTCAAAGGCACCTATAAGAAGATTGTTTCCCAGGTGTCGGTCGTCCTTGCCCGGGAAGCCCGCACCCATTCATCGGGGCCGGTGCGCATCGGCATACCCGTCGACCTCCGTCCCCGCCGGAACGGCCTACGGTCGACCAGCAACCTGACCAACTTCATATACGTAGACGTCAATCCCGGCGACACCCATGACGATATCGACGGCGACATCCGGCGGCAGCTGGAGGAAGGCCGTGACGGGATGCTGTATCCCGGGGACGAATTGATACGCTACATGCCCCTCTGGTTGATCCGGCTGATGGTAAACAGAAGGATACGGAGGAACCACGGCCGGGGTTTGTACAACACGACGGCGCTCATATCGAATCTCGGGAAAAAGGACCTGGGGGATTTTTCAGGCGGCGGCTTCAACGCGACGGCCTTCTGGGCCATCCCCCCGGGGTCGGAGCTCTATCCTTACTCAATCGTGCTGGCAGGCCATGGAGACACCATCGAAATCATCATCACCATACCGGAGGTCATGGCCACGGGTGGGCGTTTCGACAGAAGTATCGAGGCCCTTGCCGGGGGCCTGGAAAAGCTCCGGTGATGCCGGCGACAGGCCGGAGCCCTTCTATCTTCCCATGATCCTGCCGAAGAACTGTCTCAGCGACAGTAAAACCGGGGACCTGCCCGAAGCGCAGAAATCGTAAATGGCGCGGGCCACTTCCGGCGCCCGGAGATATCCGTACAGCTTGTGGGGGGACCGGTCGCCGTTTATTTCATAATTATTGTAAATGATGGTGTCCTTCGGCGCAACGCCATGGGAATTGGGCCGGTAATCATCGCCAAGGCTGTAATTTATGGCAACGGGATCATCGAGATCGGAAAAATTATACCAGCCCTTGAGCACGTTTTCAGGCGTTACCGGTTTCTGCTCTTTCTTGTAGTCCCTGCCCTGCTCGATCAGGATCTTCTTTAATATCAGCGGCATTGCCAGGGGGGACCCGATGGTGATCAGGGTATTAATGGAGACGTCCGGCGTGGTCTGGGTGAGCACGTCGTAGGATATGATGGTACCCATTGAATGGGCGATCAGCAGAATGTCTCTCCTGCTGTACTTGCGCAGGGCTTCAGCCAGCCTCATCCTGATGGCATCACGGGCCAGGAGGCCGCGATAACGGGTCACCGGGCAGTCCCTGTGGTAGTAGAGGTCCAGGTCCTTGAAGAGATTGCGGACAAGGATATTGGCAAACTTGTCGAAATTGATGAAACTGTCTTCCTTGAAGTACATCTCATCCAGTTTCTTTTCAATCTTATCGAGGACCTTTTTCTTCATGTTGCTCGGCTTGAAGGCCTTGTAAGCGTCCGGGTTACCCGGAAGGTACGGATCGTCAAAATAGGTGTCTTTCCTTTTATCGGTCTCGTGCATGTCCTGGGGCTGTTCATGCATGAGATCGGCCCAGTAGACAAGCTTCAGGGTAAAGGGTGTCCCTTTCTTTTGTATTGTTTTAAAGCCTTCACGGATTGATGCCCTGCACCACCGTTCCAGGACTTCCTTCGGCGGCTTATTGGCAAGCCCATGGATGCAGATTATGATCTTTTTTTTAAACATTCCATCAAATATGCCCATTCTTATCAGCCCCCGGGTAATTGTTCAGAGTGATTCAATTCTTGTAATTCTGCCATAGTAAACACAACGCGCCGCTATATGTCCAGAATTTTGTCATTGGGTAATCTTTTTTTACGTCTTACATGGATTGGGGTCAGAGCAAAGCCTGTAATAACGATAATTGTCTATCGGAACCAACCCGCGGGGTCAGAGCAAATTACCACGTATAGATGCTCAAGCAGGATGCCGAAGTCCCGGCGGCGGCATGGATGCCGCGAATATCCCGGTGTCAGAGTACAGAATGTTACGTGGTATCCTGCCTCGGCCGGTCTTAAAACGATAGTTATCGGTCACAGTACGGGGGGCATTGGAGTAAAATACCCTTGACACCACGCCAAAAACATCCTATTTTATATAAAAAACAATTCATTCAACCGCCATTCAGGATAGCGGGAACATCATACTACATAAAATCCAGGGAACGGATATATCTAAAAAAGGGAACACATGAAACTTACTCATATAATCATATCCCTTATCCTTGCCCTGATCATTACATTCCCTCCCACCGTTTTTCCCGATGTAGCCATTCCTGCAAAGGCTAAGATAAAGATATTCTGGCGCTATGTTCCGGCCGCCATGAATCCCCTGGACATCAGGACAGCCTTCAGGAATAGCGGCACCATAACCGCCTCGAAATCCCCCTCCGGCGGGGGAAGCATCACGGGCAGACAGGTAATAGCCCTTATCAAAAAGAAATCCATCGACAAGGTGATCGTCCGGTGCCGGGCCATTTCCCTGAAAGAAGGGCAGGATCCTTCGAACCTGCCGACCCTGGCCTCAATTGCCGTGCGGGACGACAACAGCATATATGATAATTATGTGATCAGGACCGGAAGCGGCGACCTGGCACTATTCGTAGACGTGCTGATTGCACAATAAGTCGGCACATCACTGTAATGCCGGACCTGAAGAGACAATAATGAAAAAGCTGGTCATCAATCTGATGCTCTGCCATCTCGGCCTTCTCCTGCTCATGGCCGCGCCGGTCCTTTCCCTCGACCAGGTAATAAAGCTGTACATGTGCCAGACCGAGCACAACCTTGAAGAAATCACCGCCTGCGAGTATTCAGACCCGGGAAAATACCGCCAGGCAACGAAAAACGGCAGGCTGACACCCCTTGAAGCCGCCCAGGCGGAGGCCGAAACCGCCATCACACTGGAGAGGATTCAATGCGATCAGGATAAGAAGGTGGTCATTGAAAGGTACCGCGGTGAAGGCACTGCCAGGGCAGCGTATCTGCACCCGCTGGAAGGCGCCGAGCTGGAACAGTACTGCCCGCGGACGATAAAAAAGCACGGCCATCCCTGCCGGTAAAAAACGAAAGCGACGATGGATATCGTCGCTCTGGTTATTCCCTGCGGCGTGTCACACTGCCGCGCCGGTGCCGCGGTTTTTTCGCTACACGTTCCGTTTCAGCTCGTCATAGAGCATCTTCGCCATGCCCAGGTTGGAATTGCGGGACAGGCTCATTGCGTATTCATCGTACAGCATGTCCTCGAAGATCTCCTCGGCGAAGCCGCCGTTCATCCATCCGGTCTTCTGCACGGTCTTGCGCATTTCCTTGAGCATCTTTCCGACCAGGAGGGATTCCATCTCTATACAGGCGTCCCAGAGGCGCTTCTCCTGGGCTGCGCGTTTCGGCTTCACCGCCGCCGGTCCGCTGCCGCCCTCCCTGACCGACTTGGAAAGGACGCTGCTGAAGGAGGCCCCGACCTTTTCATCTTCGGCCGACGCCGCTTTCGCGGGGACCCTCACCAGTTTTGACACGATGTCCTCGTCTCTGACCTGCACGCCGGCAAGGGGCGTTGTTCCCTGGGCTATCATAGGCTACCTCACGATCAATTCGGCATGGAGTGCTCCGGAGGCCTCCAGCGCCTTCAGTATGGATATAATGTCAACCGTGGTGGCGCCGGTCGCGTTCAGCGAATCGACAAGCTCCTTCACGGTCGCGGAGTCCTTCATCTCTGACGCGGAAACCTTCTTGCCGGTCTCCTTGATCTCCACCGTGAGCCCTTCCCTGCTCACCAGGGCGGCCGATATCTTCACCTCGCCGCCGGTGACGATGGTGCCGTCGCGCTCATTGACCACCACCTTGGCGCGGTACGCCGGGGCTACCTCGATGTTCTCAATGGTGGATATAAATTCCGGGATGCTGATGTTCTTGACCAGGGTGACCTGTATCCTGCCCCCCGGGGCCATCACCGGTTTCGATTCGGGGTACTTGTTCGCCACCGCTTTTATGATGCTGTTCCCCACCGTGTAGTCCCATTCCCTGAGGACGATGAAGATCTTGTTCTCGTCCTCCTTGTCATCCTTGTCGCGGAACACGATCTCGGGATAGATCTCGCGCTCAACCACGGCGCCGCCGTCGATCTGGGCGACGGTGCGAACGGTCCTGCGCTCGTTTTTTATCCGGGGCACCGCGAGGGTCCCCTGGGCCACGGCGTAGACGGCGCCGTCGTTGCCCCGCAGCGGCGACTGCACCAGGATGCCACCCTCGAGCGACTTGGCGTCGCCGATGGAGGAAACCGTCACGTCAATGCGGTCGCCCACGCGCACGAAGGCAGGCAGCCTGCCGGTGACGAGGACCGCGGCGGTGTTGGCGGAGGTGATATCGTCCCCCTCCATGCCGAGGTTCTTGAGGAGGTTCTTCAGCGACGATTTGGTCAATGGCGACTTGCGCGTATCGCCGGTGCCCGGGAGCCCGACGACCAGGCCGTAGCCGAATATCTGGTTCTCCTTGAGGCCGTCGATATAGGATATGTCCTTGACCTTGACCGAGACCTCGGCCCGGCCCGATACGGCGGCCAGGAGCACGACCGCGCTTATGAAAAAAATCCTTTTTATCATGGCATTACCGCGTGAGCTCTCCCAGCATTTTCCTCAGGTAATCTATTATTATGGTCTGCTTTTCCTGTTCGGTCAGGTTGCTGCTGGCCGTCTCGTCCTTCTTGAGGGGCGGCCGCTGTATGTTGATCCCCTGCTTGATGCCCCGGATCTCCAGGGTGAAATCGGCGACGCTGCTCGAGTCTACGGACCGGCCCTTCATCATCGCCGGGTCCACCAGGCCGGTAACGGTTATGATATTGGTGACGCCGTTCAGCGTGTAGGTGCGGCTCCCGGCGACGTTCAGCATGGGCCCCACCTTGTTCAGGACCCGGGTCGCAACGGAAAAGGCGAGCTTGCCCTTGGCCTGGAACTGGGTCGTGTCGTCATTGGTTATTTTCTTCTGCATCGCCACTTTCGGCAGAAACCCCGTGATGCTCATGTCCGGGTTTGACGATACCATGGAATTGCTCTTGTCGCTCATGGACAGGGTGAACTTCATGTCGGAGATGTCGTAGACGTTGACCACCACGACGGTGCCCACCTTGACGTCCCCTTCAGACGAGTAGGGATTGCGGTCCTTCCAGATGGTCCTCGCGTTCAGGATGCACCCGAAGAGTACTATTACGATGTATGCCATCAGTGCCTTTTTCATAATGTCAGCTCAACCACCCGCTCATTCACTATCCTGCCGCGGGAAACGGCGGAACCCTTGAGCTTTACCTGGATCTCCTCGCCGACAGCGCCATCTTGAAGAGCGGTGCCGTTCTGCTCCACGCGTATGCTGGAATTGACGACCTGGAACCTCACCGGGTTTCCCTTGCGGATGACGATCCGGGGTTCTTCCTTCGCGGCGCCATTTTCAGCCACGCTCACCTTGACGCCGCTTCCGTATATGCTGACACGGCCGCTGACACGGGGCCTGACGAGGTCGGCAAGCTCTTTACGGTCGACATACCCGTCGGCAAAAAGAGCGTCATCAACGGCAAGGGACCTCACCGCGGCCGCTTCGGCGTCCCCGTCAATGGTGCCGAGATCGGACACGCTGAGGGGTGTCCTGCCGCGTTCAACCCGCGGGAAGAGATAGATCGAAACGTCCGCGTACGATGCCGCTGCGGCCAGCAGGAAGATCATCATGAAGCCGAAAATCCTCATTATCTCTTCAGTCCTATCGCGGTTCCCAGCATGGAATCCGAGGTCTGGATCGCCTTGGAATTCACCTCGTAGGCCCTCTGGGCCACGATCATGTTGACCATTTCCTCGACGATCTTGACGTTGGACATCTCCAGGAATCCCTGGTGGGTCTTGGCCATGCCGTCTATGCCCGGCATCCCGGCGATCTCCTCGCCCGAGGCCGGCGTTGTCTTGTAAAGGTTGCCGCCTATGCTCTGGAGGCCGGCGGGATTGATGAAGCGGTAAATTTCCATCTGCCCCACCTCGACCGGGTCCTCCTCGCCGATGACTTTCACCGTCACCTTGCCGGTCTGGCTGATGGCCAGGCTCTCGGCGATGAAGTTTTCCGGGAGGACCAGGGGGGGCTCCAGGAGATAGCCGTTGGCGGTAACCACCTGGCGGTTCGAATCTATCTTGAAGGAGCCGTCGCGGGTGTAGGCGAAGGTCCCGTCATACAGCTGGATCTTAAAGAAGCCCTCGCCCTCGAGGGCGAGGTCGAGCTTGTTTTCCGTGCTCTGGAGGCTTCCCTGGGAGAACATCTTCTGCGTGGCCGCGACCTTTACGCCGTGGCCCACCTGGATCCCCGTCGGCACCTCCGAAACCTCCGTCGCCGGCGTTCCCGCCATGAGCAGGGTCTGGTAGATGAGATCCTCGAACTCGGCCCTCATCTTTTTAAAGCCGGTGGTATTCACGTTGGCAAGGTTGTTCGATATGGTATCGATATGGAACTGCTGTCCCACCATGCCTGACGCTGCTGTCCACAATGATCTCATCATAGTTGTTCACCCCTGTGAGGAATTAGTGTGCCGTTTCAAACCGGCCGATCGTAAAAAAACATTTGACTTATAATTAATTCTTACAAACGATAGCCCAATCTAACTCTCTTTTTATTTTCGGATAAAAAACTCCCGGAAAATACGATTTTTTGGATAAAAAATCACTATTTTCGATTATGGCGGTCGCAATAACGTGATGCAAATATACCCATAACTCCTATTTACCCCCCAGGCTGCAGGGTGCGGGAGTAAAAACGATCACAGAGCGGTATCGGCGACAGGTGTATTGATTATCCGGGAAAACGCATTTTTTATACAAAAAACATACTCAGGAGACATGACATTATGGTACAAAAGATTATCAGCACATTATCATGCTGCCTTCTTCTGGCGATCGGATGCGCGGGGGGCAATGAGAATATCAAGCGCGGTACGCTTGATCTGGCAAAAAGCATTACCATAACCGGCCCTGCCGGTAAAACATACAAGGCATTCTGGCCTGACAAGTCCCTGATGGCCGAGGGACCGGTTGTCGGCAACAAGAAGAACGGACCCTGGAAGCTCTACTTCAAGGGCACCAACGGCACGTCGGTCATGGCCGAAGTCACCTTCAAGGACGATCTTCTTGACGGCAAGATGAAGGAGTTCTTTCCTTCAGGGAAACTGATGGTCGAGTCCGAATACAAGATGGGCGTACTCAACGGGAGGTACATGTCGTACTATGAATCCGGCATCGGCAAGGTCGAGGCATACTACAGGGACGGTAAGAAGAACGGCAAATCCTTTGAATACTACGATAACGGCAACACGAAGGAGAACGCCTACTACCAGAACGACCTGCGCGACGGCATGTCAACCACCTTCTATTACAACGGCAAGCGCGAAGCCATGGGCCGCTATATCGCCGGAAAGAAAAACGGGCTGTGGGACCATTTCGACCGGGAAATGGGGATGCTCGAAGCGAGGGGCATGTACACCAACGACGTGAAGACCGGCAAGTGGACATTTTACGACAAGACCGGCAAAGTGACCGAGAAACTATTCAATTAAGCGGCCATGAAACTTGTGCTTATCGGACCGCCGGGTTCAGGCAAGGGGACCCAGGCGCTTAAATTGAAGGAACAATACGGCATACCCCACCTCTCATCAGGGGATGTCCTGCGCGCCCAGGTGGCCGCGGGGACCGAATTCGGCAAAAAGATCAAGGTTTACATGGACCGCGGCGAAATCGGGCCGGCGGAGCTGATCACCGAGGTGATCCTCCATCACCTGGGGGAAAACTGCCCCGGCGGATTCATCCTTGACGGCTTTCCCCGCACCCTCTACCAGGCGGACAAGCTCTCAGGACAGCACCGGATCGACGCGGCCCTCTTCATCGATGTGTCGGAGAAGGAGATCACCTCGCGCATAACCGGCCGCCGCATCTGCCGGAACTGCAACAGAATCTTCCATGTAAAAACAAACCCGCCGAAAACGGCGGACCGGTGCGATGCGTGCGGCAGCCCGCTGTATCACCGGCCTGACGACAACGAGGAAACAGTCGTGAACCGGATCCGCGTGTACAACGATGAAACGCGGCCGGTGCTTGATTTTTACAACAGCGCGGGCCTCCTCCGCACGATTAACGGCGAGCGCGACACGGAGGTAATTTTCCGGGAGATCGTCGGGCTGCTGGGATAAGCCCCCCTGCTCCCCGGAGGGGGGCATGTCTCATGGCATTGACGAAAATCGCATTACTTCTTATTTAGAAAAATCATATACCCCTGTCATTTCGAACCCCAAAGGGACGAGAAATCTTTACCAAAATAAAAAGTAACCCTGCGCACGTAAAACGGCAGGCTTGAAAATAATTATTACGTGCCCCCTCCGGGGGTCAGGGGGGTCTACTGTTCCTACAGGAAATCCGCCAGCTCCAGGAGGAACCGCTCCGAATCCTCCCACCCGAGGCACGGGTCGGTGATGGACTTTCCGAACTCGTCCCCCGAGGGGTCCTGCGCCCCTTCCAGGAGGTAGCTCTCCACCATGAAGCCCTTCACCATCTTGCGCAGCAGTTCGGAATACCTGACGCTCCGCATCACCTCCATGATGATGCGGGGCTGTTCCCGGTACTTCTTGCCCGAGTTGGAATGGTTCGCGTCGATGATGATAGACGGGTTGTCGAGGGACCGGTCAAGGTACATTTCGGTAAGGACGATAAGGTCCTCGTAGTGGTAATTGGGGAAGTGGTTGCCGTACCGGTCCACGGAGCCGCGCACCACGCCATGGGCCAAGGGGTTTCCGCTCGTGGTCACCTCCCAGCCGTTATAGACAAAGGTATGGGCCTGCTGGGCCGCGTAGATCGAGTCGATCATGACGCGCAGGTCGCCCGAGGTGGGGTTCTTCAGCCCCACCGGCACATCCAGTCCGCTCACGGTAAGGCGGTGTTCCTGGTTCTCCACCGAGCGCGCCCCCACCGCCACGTAGGAAAGGATATCGGCCAGGTACGGATAGTTGCCCGGATAGAGCATTTCGTCCGCCGCAGGCAGGTGGGAAATCTCCAGGGCCTTGATGTGCATCTCACGGATCGCCAGGAGCCCCTTGGTCATGTCCGGCTTTTCGCGATGGTCCGGCTGGTGCAGCATCCCCTTGTATCCCTTCCCCGTGGTGCGGGGCTTGTTGGTGTAGATACGGGGCATGAGCACCAGTTTGTCCTTCACGCGCTCCTGGAGCTTTGAAAGCCTCGACACATATTCATACACCGCCTCGGCGTGGTGGGCCGAGCAGGGTCCGATAAGGACCAGCATGCGGCTGTCGCTGCCGGTAAACACGTTCCGGATCAGTTCGTCCCGCTTCTTCTTCACTTCCTGCAGCGCTACCGGCAGCGGGTTGCTCTCCAGTATTTCCCCCGGCGACGGGTACTTGCGAATGTAATTCAGACTCATGATAGTTCCTCCTGATGATAAAGGACGGGGCCACCCCGAGCCTGTCAAAGGTGACCCCTTCCGCCACGGGCCATGCTTTGACATGCTCAGCATGACCGCGTATGGTATATTTTCTCACATGCCGAGCGTTCCGGTTATACTAACTAAAGTACTCCACTGCATTCTTAAATATTGCAAAACCGTCAGACATCTCAGGCATCTCCGTTCCTTCCCGTATTGCCAGTTCCCGTATATTCGTCCAGTCGTCGCGCTGCGTGAAAAACATGCCCCGCTCGGGATGCGGCATCATGCCCATGATCCTTCCGGACCTGTCGCAGATCGACGCAATATCGTTCATCGCGCCGTTCGGGTTATGGGGGAATTCTCCCCCTGCCGGCTTGCCGTCCGGCTTCACATACCGCATCGTCACCAGGCGGCCTTCCTCCACGCGCCGCAGCGTATCGGCCGGGGCATAAAAGTTCCCTTCTCCGTGGGCCACCGGTATATGGAGCCTGGAAAGGCCGCGGGTAAAGACTGACGGCGATGATGTTTCAACCGCTAGGTCGACCCACCGGCACTGGTACCGGAAGGTCCTGTTATGCTCCAGGGCGGCCTCGGCCTCCCCGGTGAAGCCGTCCAGGGCCGGGATGACCCCGATGTTCACCATGACCTGGAACCCGTTGCAGATGCCCAGCATCAGGGTGTCGCGGTCGATGAAACGCCGCACCTCTTCCATGAGGTTGTTTTTGATCCGGTTGGCCAGGGCCTTGCCGCTTCCCGTGTCGTCCCCGTAGGAAAATCCGCCGGGAAAGGCAAAGACCTGGTACCGGTCGAGGAGAGACCGGTTGGCAATCAGGTCGTTTATGTGGACGATGTCCGCGTCTGCGCCTGCTTTGCGGAAGGCGAAGGCGGTTTCGTCATCGCAGTTGATGCCATACCCGGTCAGGACTATTACTCTGGGTTTTGCCATATATTATACTTTGCGTTTACAATATCTTTTGCTCATTCAATTTCTTTTCCCTGTATGCCCCCTGACACCCCTGAGGGGGCATTTTTCTTTCACGCCCCCCCGGGGGACGGGGGGGTCAAAAATCCTTAAACAAACCCTTATATGCCTTCATGAGATCATCTATGCTGATTTGAACAATCTTTTTCTTTTTCAAACCGAATATTTCCATATCGGCGGATCCGCTGACCGTGCCTACCAGGCCCAGGGGGAGCCCGGCAAACACCTTCTCGAATTCCGCCTTCCTGTCTGGATTGACCGAAACCAGCACCCTCCCCTGCGATTCCGAGTAGAGGATCGCGTCGTTTCTATCGGCTTCCGCCGGCACCATGGCCAGGTCAACGGAAAAGCCGAGCATTCCCGCCAGGGCCGACCGCGCCAGGGCCACACCGAGGCCGCCCCGCTCAACGCTCAGGCATGAGGCCACGAGGCTCCGTTCAATGGCGGCTTCCAGGGCCCGGTAGGTCTTCACAAAGCCTTCGGCCGGGACAGCGGGCGCCGAGTCGCCTATGTAACGCCGGCCGGAGACCTTCTCGCCCATGAAGGCAAGGTACTCGCTCCCGCCGACTTCGTCGCGGGTCGCGCCGACCAGGTATATCAGGTCGCCGGGCAATTTGAAGTCAATGGTCTGGCACTTCCGGATGTCGTCGACCACGCCTATGGAGGAAACCAGGAGCGTGGGCGGTATGGATATCATCTCCTCGCGGAAATTTTCGTCGTATCCGCGGAAGTCATTGAACATGCTGTCCTTCCCGGAGATGAAGGGCGTGCGGTAGGCTATGGCGTAATCACGGCACGCCCGCGCCGCTTCGCGGAGCTGCCCGAGGCGCTCCGGGTTATTGGAATCGCACCAGCAGAAATTGTCCAGGATGGCCAGCCTGTCCAGGCTCCCGCCCGCGGATATGGCGTTGCGGATCGCCGTGTCAATTGAGCATGCCGCCATCCGGTAGGTATCGATGTCGCTGTACGACGGGTAGAGCCCCTGGGAAAGGACCACGCCGCGGTATGAATCGAGGACCGGCCGTATGACCGTGGCGTTGCCGTTCACGCTCCCCCTGCCCTGCAGCGGCTTGATCACGGAATTGGCCTGCACCTCGTGATCGTACTGGGTCGATATGAATTCAAAGCTCGCGGTGTTCAGACGCGAGGCCATGGCGCGGAATATGTCCGTCATCTCTTCCGGATCGGCAAACGCCGGATAGGGGTGCTTGGACTTCGCGTAGCTGGTCTTGAGCTTTTTCCGGGGAAGCCCCTCGTGGAGAAAGGTCATGTCCAGGTCGAAGATGACCTTCCCGCCGTAGCGCACGACGCCCCTCTTCCCTTCCCGGAACTTCCCGATCACCGTGGCCTCTACGCCTCGGCGTTCCATGAGGCCGATGAACTCCTCGACATGGCCGTCGGGGACGGCCGCGGTCATCCGCTCCTGCGATTCGCTGACCCATATCTGCCACGGGGCGAGGCCCGGGTATTTCAACGGCACCCGGTCCAGGTCCACCTCGAATCCGCCGCACTCCCGGGCCATCTCGGCCACCGAACAGGAGAGCCCGCCGGCGCCGTTATCGGTTATGGAGTTGTACAGACCGCGGTCGCGGGCCTCCTTCACTATGGCGTCGGAGAGCTTTTTCTGGGTGATGGGATCGCCGATCTGCACCGCCGTGGCGGGACTGCCGGACGACAGGGCCTCGGAGGAAAACGTGGCGCCGTGGATGCCGTCGCGCCCCACGCGTCCCCCGATCATGACGATATTGTCTCCCGCCATGGCGCGCTTGAGACAGGATGACCTGCCGTTGACGAACTTCGGGATGAGGCCCACGGTTCCCACGAAGACCAGGGGCTTGCCCTTGTACCGGTCGTCGAAATAGACGAAGCCCTGGGGCGTCGGTATGCCCGAGGTGTTCCCGCCGGCATTCACGCCGTGCACGACGCCCTCCAGGATGCGCCGCGGTGAGAGCATCTTGCTCGCCGTGTCCTTGCTCTTGTACAGGGGCCTGGTGTCGAAGGGATCGGCGAAGCAGTAGCCGTAGCGGTTGGCCACCGGCCGGGAACCCATGCCGAAGCCGATGGCGTCGCGGTTGACCCCCACGATGCCGGTTATGGCCCCGCCGAAGGGGTCCAGGGCGCTCGGGCTATTGTGCGTCTCGACTTTATCGGAGACGATGTAATTCTCGTCGAACTCGATGCCGCCGGCATTGTCCTCGAACACCGAAACGCAGAAGTCCCTGTCCCCCAGCTCGCGCCGTATCCTGACGGTCGCCTCCCTGATATAGCTCTTGAATATCCCTTCAGGGATATCGTCATCTATTTCAGCGGCAAATATGGTATGCTTGCAGTGCTCGCTCCAGGTCTGGGCTATCGATTCCAGCTCCACGTCGGTGGGGTTCCTTTTCTCCGACCCGGAGAAGTAATCCCGTATCGCCTGCATGGACGCCATGTCAAGGGCCAGGGGGCCCCGCCGTGACCCGTCCCCCTCCGGGATCCCGTCCCTGGCCATCCTCATGAGCTCATCGTCGGGAACGTCCAGGTCCACGACATCGGCATCGGGCCGCTCGTGGATGCAGACCACCGGCAGGTCCATCCCCATGCCGCCTTCACGCACATAGTCGGCGGAGGAAAGGATCTTTCTCCTCTGTATCAGGGGATTGTACAGCTCCGCGCTGATCTGCTCAATCTGGCTGTTGGACAGCCCACCGGTGAAAAAATATGTAATGGTCGTAAATACTGATTTTTCCATGTCAAGGCGCGTCCGAAGGAGGTCTTCGATGGATTCGCGCACCGTGTGGGCGATATTGTCGGTAACCCCGGGCAGGTAGCCGATCTCCACGGCATGGTCGAATCCCTCCGGCGTGTACGGCCGGTTTACCAGACAGTCCTGGATGACCGGCTGCACCAGAAGGCGAGACACCGCCGCGGCCATGCTGTCATCGATGTCCGCGTTGATCAGATAGTTATCGGATATATGGACGGCGCGGACGGGGAAGCCGAGACCCGCCAGCTTTTTGCGCACCACCTCGCAGCGGGGGTCGATAGTTTTGTGAAACACTTCAATGCGGTACCTGGCGCTTATCATGTACAATCCTCGGATGTGGAACAGCTAAAGGATTAGCCTTGAATTGTCCAGAAATTATTTAACATTTTTCTCAAAATTAACACTGATGTTCCGCGAAAGATACCGGGTCACGGAATATCAATATTCCAAATCAAACTCCATTGACCATAAAGATAATCATTCTCGCAGCAACGCAGGTGCGCAAAGAATAAAAGAATAGTGGAAAAAATATGCCGTGATATCACTGTCCATATATTTATAGCGCCGGTGAATGAATTATTATATATCTTTGACTCAACGCCTCTCTGTGCGGGATCTTCATTATATATTTCTTACAACTACGGATTGTAATTCCGTGGAAATGAGATTGAACAATACAAAAAGGGCCCGCAGGCCCTTTTTGTTTAGTCATTCTTAATAAATCAGACCGATCCTAGTCGGCGTCGGCCGGATAGAGGCTGTCGATCTCTTTCGCGTATTTCGATTCGATGATCCGCCGCTTGACCTTCTGGGTCGGCGTCAGCTCGCCGGTCTGCTGTGTCCACTCGGCGTCGAGGAGCTTGAACTTCCGTATCTGCTCGACCCGGGCGTACTGCTTGGTGTACTTCTCGATCTCGCCGGCGATAAGTTTCTGCACCTCGTCCCGCTCGATAAGGTCCTTGTGGCCGGAAACCTCAAGGCCGTTCTTCTTCGCCCATTTCATGACGGCGTCAAAAGCGGGGATTACCAGGGCTGTCAGGTATTTTCTCCTGTCGCCGATGACCGCCACCTGCTCGATGAACGGGGAGGTTTTCAGGCTGTTCTCGATGTTCTGCGGAGAGATGTTTTTCCCGCCCGCGGTCACGATGATGTCCTTGATCCGACCGGTAATCTTCAGGAAGCCTTCCTCATCGATGGCGGCAATGTCGCCTGTTCTGAAGTAACCGTCCTTCGTGAAAACCTCCTTGGTAGCGGCCGGGTTCTTGTAGTAGCCTTTCATGACCTGGGGCCCCTTGATCAGAAGCTCGCCGTCATCGGCGATCTTGACCTTGGTGTGGGGGATGGGATGTCCCACCGTACCCGGCTTGATCATGCCCTTGCGGTTGAAGTGGGTTACCGGCGTGGTCTCGGTGAGACCGAAGCCCTCCAGTATCTTGATGCCCATGCCGATGAAGAACTCTGCGTCGGACACGGACAGGGGACCGCCGCCCGAAATGGCAAACTTGAGACGGTCGAGGCCGATTGCTTTCTTGAGGTTGGAGAAGACGAGTTTGTCAGCCAGGTTGTACTGCTTGGCGAAGAGGCCGGTGCGCTCCTTGTCCCTGCACTCGTACGGCAGGTTCTTCGCGGCCATTTTCATGGCCCACTTGAATATGGCCTTCTTAACGGCGGACCCGTCGGCAACCTTGGCCAAAATGCCCGCGTGCACCTTCTCATAGATCCGGGGAACGCTGATGATGATGGTGGGCCGCACATCCTGGAAGTTCTCCATCAGCTTCGATATGTCCTCGGCAAAGGCGACTTTGGCGCCTATCAACACGGGGATATAATAGCCGCAAGTCATCTCAAGGGAATGAGAGAGGGGCAGGAATGACAGCATGATGTCCTTATCCGTCATGTAATCCTTTACCTCGCCGTATACGTTAGTGGCATTGGAAACAAAATTGTTGTGGGTGAGCATGACGCCCTTGGGATTTCCGGTCGTGCCCGACGTGTAAATGAGCGTGGACACGTCATCGGGCTTGATCGCCGCGAGGCGCTTGTCGAATTCGTTTTTCTTCTTGTACCCCTGGCCGATCTTGAAGGCCTCATTGATGGTCAGGACGTCCTTTGTCTTCTTGCTGTAGTCATCGAAGACAACAAGCTGCTTCAGCTTTTTGAGTTTCGGCTTTACCTTCAACACCCTGTTAAGGTGGTCTTCCGTTCCGGCAAAGCAGAGCCTGGAATCGGAGTTATCGATTATATACAGGCACTCTTCCGAAGAGTTGGTCGCGTAGATAGGAACACTGACGGCCCCGATGGAAAGAGTCGCCTGGCTGGCGACCCACCATTCCCACCGGTTCGGTGAAAAGAGGGCTATCTTGTCGTTCTTTTTCACCCCGATGGAAAGCAGGTAATACGCGAGATCATGGATCATGCGGTTCATCTCGGTCCATGATATGTCGACATACTTACCGCCCTTCTTATACGCCACGCAGGCCTTATCGCCTAATTTTTCAGCCTGATTCTGAAAAATCGCCGGCATGCAGATTTCTTTAAACTTTGCCATGAATACCCCCTTTAATTTCTTTTTATAATATATGATGCGCCATGCAGCTAAATACGAACACCGGAGGAAACCTTTTCTTCCGTCACCGTTGCCCTGGAACATTTTTCCGTTTCCGGCAATGCCATGGGCAGTTACACAAGACGGCTTTGATACCCTGTTCGATAATACCGGCCCGCAAACTGGGCGGCCGCGTATTTATTTTACAGTATGTTATCCGATGTTCATATTTTAGACATGTGATAAAGAGCCATTGCTTAAGCTGACTCTTGATATAAATTTATGGCAATCCTGTTTTAAAATGTCAACTTAAATAATTGGAAAATATAAAATTTACTGACACGATGTTCAAGGCTTCAGCAAACAGAGAGCATGCTCTTTGATGTTTGTGGCTTGCCCGGCACGATGGTTCCGCGTCCCTGATCGGTAAGACAGCGACGGTGATTCACCGGTATAGGGACAAAACCGGGACGGCCTCTAACATCGAATTGGCCCGACCCGGTCTAAAATACTTGACAGTATCCATCCGGGTACCCAACATACCTCAATTGCCGATAATGATGATTTCTTCAAGGAGCATGTCCTTTGGCCACATCCAGGAAACCGAGGCCGGTTAAGGCCGCTGAAAAAAAGAAGCAAAAAACCGCCCCTAAAAAATCGGCGGCAAAAAAGAGTGCTCCCCGAAATGCTCCGGAACAGACGCCGCCGGTCTCATCCGGCAGCGCCGCGGCCACCCCGCCGCCGTCCCCGAAGGTCATCAACCCGCTCACGCAGATCAGCGAGGCGGTAAAAAATAATCCGATACTGCCCGAAATGGCGGGCCTGTCAACCTTTGAGCGCGTTATCCACTTTTTCGCCCGGCATGATAATTCAGACAAACAGGTCCAGAAATCAGAATCGGACGAGGACCCGGACGAGATAGACCCCGAAGCCCTTGAGCGCGGGGACATGCCCATGAGCTTTGTCGACCACCTGGACGAGATCAGGTCAAGGATACTGATAAGCATCATCACCTTCTTCGTCCTGACCGTGGCGGCCTTCGTTTTTTCAGACGAGCTCCTGTACGTCGTAAACAAGCCTTTTATCGACACCGGACTGAAGCTCAACGTATTCAAGCTCGCCGAAGGCTTCATGATGCGCCTCAAGGTCGCCGCCATTGCGTCATTCATCGTGTCCCTTCCCTTCTTTATTTTCCAGGTATGGCGCTTCATCCTCCCCGCGATCACGAGAAGGGACCGCATGTTCTCCCGCGTGGCCCTCGTCTCGTCAGTGCTGCTCTTCTACTCGGGCGTCGCCTTCGTGTATTTTCTCCTGATGCCCTTCACGGTCAAGATGCTCCTCAGCTTCGTGGCCAAGGACATCACGAGCGTAATCGGCGCGAGCGAATATATCAGCTTCGTGTTCCTGTTCTGCTTCTTCATGGGGGTCATTTTCGAATTCCCCATTCTCGTCATGATCCTCACCAGGATCGGCCTGATCACGCCCTATCTCCTGTCGAACAACAGGAAATGGGCCATTGTCGTCATCTTTGTGCTGTCGGCCGTGGTCACGCCGACAACGGACATTCTGACGCAGAGCCTCGTCGCCGTCCCCCTCTACTTCCTTTTCGAAGCGTCGATCGTCGTGTCGAAAATGACCGCCATCCGCAAAAAGAAAAAGGAACTGGAGGAGTAAATTAAACTTGACCTGGTTTCCTGCGGGTTAAGAATTACCGTGGGCCTGCGGCGGCAACCGGACCGCGACCCAGTAAAAAAAATGCGAGGTGCAGCAATGACTATCAAGTATATTGACAAGGTAAACATCAAGGGAAAGCGGGTCATGGTCCGCGTTGACTACAACGTCCCCTACGATAAAAGCATGAACATCACCGACGATACGCGCATCACGGCGACCCTTCCCACCATCAACTACTGCATCAAGGAAGGCTGCAAGATAATCCTCGTGTCCCACATGGGCAGGCCCAAGGGGAAACCGGTCCCCGAGATGAGCCTCAGGCCGGTGGCCGAGCGCCTGAGCAAGATCCTCGGCAAACCGGTGCTCTTTATCGACAAGCCCCTCGGCGACGAGGTCAAAAAAATGACCGACGCGCTTAAGGACGGCGAGATAGCGCTCCTCGAAAACATCCGGTACTATGCCGGCGAAGAGAAGAACGACCCGGAGCTCGGAAAGCAGCTCGCCGCCCTCTGCGATGTGTATATAAACGACGCCTTCGCCGCAGCCCACCGGGGCCATTCCTCCAATGACGCCATCACGAAATTCGTGAAGGAGTGCGCCGCCGGATTCCTTCTGGAAAACGAGATCGAGTATTTCAAGAAGGCGATGGACAACCCCCAGCGCCCCCTGGGCGCCATCATCGGCGGCGCCAAGGTTTCGACGAAGCTCGACGCCCTGAAGAACATCCTCTCGAAGGTCAATTACATCATCATCGGCGGCGGCATGGCTTTCACCTTTCTCAAGGCCAGGGGCCTCAACGTGGGCAAGTCCCTCCTCGAGGCGGACCTGGTCGGCTCCGCGAAGGAGATCATGGATGAAGCGGCCAAAAAAGGAGTCGAGATCATCCTTCCGGTGGACATCATAGTAGCCCCCGAGTTCGACAACAATTCGCCCGCCACCGTGGTGCCGGCGGACAGGATTCCAGACGACATGATCGGCCTCGACGTCGGACCGGCGTCGGTGAAGCTCTTCAATGATAAGATCAAATCGTCGAAGACGGTCATCTGGAACGGCCCCATGGGCGCCTTCGAGATGCCCAACTTTGCCGGCGGCACCAACGCGGTGGCGAAGGCCCTAGCCGATTCCGGTTGTCTGAGCATCGTCGGCGGCGGGGACAGCGTGTCGGCCGTCAACCAGTCAGGCGTGGCCGACAAGATATCGTACATATCAACCGGAGGCGGCGCTTGGCTGGAGCTCCTTGAGGGCAAGACGCTGCCGGGAATCGCGGCGCTGGACAAATAGAAACAGAAAACACAAACAAGAAAGGCGGCGAAACTGATCGTCGCCTTTCTTGTTCAACACCATGGAAACCAGAACCAGAATCCTCGGTATGCCCCTTTTCTCCATCGGCCTTTATGCCCGCGGCTTTATCGCCATTGGCTGGGTCGGGCGGGGCGTCTTCACCATCGCCCAGTTCGGCTACGGCGCCATTGCCGTGACCCAGTTCGGCTTCGGCTTTATTTCCCTGTCGCAATTCGGCTTCGGCCTCGTTTCCGTGGCGCAGTTCGGCCTGGGCCTGGTCCTCGGCATCGGCCAGGGGACCGTCGGCTTCATCGCCAATGGCCTGGGCGCTGCGGGATACTATGCAATGAAAGGCCCCGGCGTATGGGACCGCTTCCCCCGCCTGCTGGCGATGGTCATGGCGGACCCGGCGCCCCTGTGCGTCTGGACCGCGGCGTGGACGGCGGTCTTCATCTTTCTCTGGAGCCAGCGGGACAAGATCACCATCGGCATGTCTCCGCGCGATCTGTTCCGGTCCCGCCGGAGGAACCGCATAGACCGGATCAGGGCCAGGGCTGTATCGGAAATCAGCGACCAGAATGAGCTGTTCGAAACAGTCATGAACGACCCGTCGGACATGGTAACAATGGCCGCCCTGAAGAACATCACCGATCCCGGTCTGCTGGCGCGGATAGCTAAATCCACCGTGAGCGAAGAGGTCGCCGGATATGTCACCGGAACAATCGACGGCAGGGAAACCCTTTTCGAAGTTGCCCGGTCGGCCGCGCTGCCGGCGGCAAGAATCGGGGCCGTGGCCAGACTTGCCAGGCTGGACCCCGCATGCCTCGTTGACCTGGCCTGCGGGGAGGGCGACAGCCTGGTAATCCAGCAGATAATTAATGGCGTTAAGGACCGGGCGTCACTGGAAAAAATCGTACGGGATGCCGCCTCGTCCCATGCAAAGATTGCGGCGATCAACAGCCTTGAAAAGCCGGACCAAAATTTCCTTCATGATATAGTCAGGAACGAAAAGGACATCGCCGTGCGCGAAGCTGCCGTGCTCCGGACAACCGATACCGGCATCCTCTCCGGGATCGTCCTTGGCGGCGTTGATCCGTCGATGAAAAAAGCGGCCATAGGCCGGATCACCGACAAGAAGGTCCTGTCGGAACTGGCGGCCGGGGACCTGCCGGAAGCCGTCAGGAAGGCCATCGAGAACCGACTCAAAGACCTCCGGCCCCAGTATTACTCCCTCAAGATAGAATTCAGCTGTCCCTTCTGCAGCCAGCCGGTCTTCGTCAACGGGCCGATCAAGAAGACGAAATGCCAATCATGCCTGCGCGAATCGGAGCTCTCCCGCGGCCTCTGGGAAGCAATTGCCGGCGCGGGTCCCGGCCGGACCGAGTTCTCGTCACCGGCGGCGCTCACCGCCGACAAGCACGTCATCAGGGGCCCGCTGTGCAATTCATGCGGGGCGCCCCTCGACACCGATGACATAGCCACCGGCGCGCGGACCATGCCGCCCTGCCCATCATGCAGGGCACCCCAGTCAACGTTTCCCGTCCCGGAATGGCTCCCATGGTCAGAAAACGCCGAACAGGTGTTCTGCGCGGAGGAAGAGGGGACACGCTCGCCGGCCGAAAAGGATATCAAGCCCGTGGCAATATCCTGCATCAAGTGCGGAGCGCCGCTGGATATAACAGCCGAAACGCCCCGCAACGCCACGTGCACCTATTGCAACACGACGCAGTACCTCCCCGACCCGCTCTGGCTGTCCCTGCACCCGGTGAAGATCAAGCAGGCCTGGTATATTCGCTGTAATTTCCGCGAACGGCAGAAATAACGCGCCCTTCTCCGCGCACTCACTTCATCTAACGTCAAGCACCATGAGCGTGATGTCATCGTCAAGTATCTCCGAACCGGAAAAGCCGCGGAGCTCCTCCAGGAGCAGGCTGCAGAAATCAGCGGGCGGCAGATCGTGGTGGGCCAGGATGAGGTCCTTGAACCGCCCGATGCCGAACATCTGCCCCCTTCCGTTGAAGCATTCAGTGACCCCGTCGGTGTAGAGCACCAGACGGTCTCCGCGGGACAGGCGGATTTCCGTTTCAATGATACCCGGGTTTTCCAGCCAGCCCAGGGGCTTGCCGGGAGGCCGTATCTCCTCTATGGCGCGGCCGGCGCGCCGGAACAGCATGGGCGGGAAATGGCCGGCCCTGGCGCAGCGCATCACGCGGTCTTCCCGGTCGATGACGCAGTAAACGGCGGTGACGAAATTATTATCGACCGTTGATCGGAGCACGGCATGGTTCAGCCGGGTGAGCACCTCTGCCGGAAGGCCGCCGGACCTTTCATAGTCAAAGGCCATCTTCGTGATGGTGGCCAGAAAAGCGCTCGACAGGCCGTGGCCCGTGACGTCGGCCACGAAGAGCTCGACCGCGTCATCGGTGACGCAATAATCGTAAAAATCGCCCCCGACCTTCTCCATGGGCCGGTACACGGCATGCAGGGAGAAACCCGGGATCTCCGGCTCGCTCCCGGGAAGAAGGCGCATCTGCAGCCGGCGCGCCACTTCAAGCTCATCCTCCACCCGTGTCCGTTCCTTGCGGAAATTGTCGACTATGATCTTGATCATGAATCCGGTCGCGAGCAGCCAGGCGGTGCAGTTGATCAGAGAATCAATCCACCGCTCCTTCTGCCCCCGGTAGACCGTCAGCGGGATGATGGAGAGACTCTCAATCCATGTCAGGGCAATGATGACCGCCGGCACCAGCAGGAAAAAAACAATGCGGCGCCTGCCTTCGAGGGACAGGAGCACGAAGAGGGTGATGAACTGGAAGAAGAGATGGGCGTACCCGATCGATCCATAGCCGGTGAACCATATGACGGACAGGCTGATGATCCCGATGATGACCAGCAGCATTACGGCCGTTGTGTTGCGGAAGCGGGAAAGATAATAAAGATAGAATCCCGAAAAGGCGATAAACAGAACCATGACCACGTGATAGACGCTTATGTCAAGGAGAAAGGTCAGCGGCAGAATAATGATCGTCGTGATTGACGCAAAAAAAGTGAGCGCGTTATAAATCCTGTCTTCAAGCCTGGTCTTGTTGGGATCACCGACGATGTTTGCAAGGGCGAGCTTCATTCCAAGAAAGATAGGCCGGGCAAGGGGTCCTGTCAACAGCTATTTTCGTGCGTCCGTCACGTCTGAACGCCGGGCATCGGCCCTGAACCGCCGCGCATCACCCGTCAGGCGAATGTCCCGCGCTTCCATGACGCTGAAGATGGTAATTGAAAGAAGGATGACCAGACCGCCGGCTATCGCCCATGGCCCCGGGCGCTCTCCCATCGCAAGGAAAACCCATACGGGATTCAGGACCGGCTCGATTACCGGTATGAGAATCGCGTCAAGGGCCGGCACATGTTGTATTGCGCGCGAGTAAAGCATATAGGAGATGCCGAGCTGGAACACGCCGAGAAGGACCAGGGAAACCATGTCTGGCGGCGAGGGCATCGGTGCCGACATGTGCGGCGCGCAGATGAGCACGGTCAGGATATTGCCGAGGAGTATTGACTCGGTCGGCGGTCCGTGCTTCTGCATGCGCAGGAAAATCACCATGAAGGCCATGGTGACCCCGCTGACCAGGGCGAGAATATTTCCGCGAAAACCCCCGGGGGTCAGCCGGTCGAAAAAAAACAGCACTATGCCCGCCAGGGCGATGCACATCATGATCCCGGCCCCCAAGGAAATCTTTTCCTTCAGCAGCGGCACTCCCAGCAGCGCGACATAGACCGGGCAGGCATACTGGAGGACAATGGCATTGGCCGCCGTTGTCATCTTGTTCGCCAGAACGAACAATATGACCGTTGCCGAGTAGGCCACGGCGCCCCCGATCTGGGGCAGCGACCATGCAAAGCGGGGACGGCGCAGCAATGCCGCTACGACCAGCGCGGCTATGGCGCTCCGCGTGCCGGCAATGGCGAAAGGGTTCCAATCCACGGATTTAATGAGCAGACCCCCCATGCTCCAGAGGACGGCAGACGCCGCCAGCATCAGGACCGCCCTTCCCCGCGTGCTGTCCGCGGGCATTCCCTTCACCATTTCATCCCACCCGTTTCCGTGTCGCTTTCATAGTAGATCAGGAGCGGCAACAATGGCCGCTTTCACTTCCGGAGGCAAGGTTTTTTTTGATAATTTATTCCTTGATTATTTTCACCCGTCAGTCACAATGTGAAAAATCGCGTCCGGGTTCCCCGGGAGATGCGCGCGGACCCCCGTTGATCGATTATCCGCGCGATGACAGCTTCAATACCCGGAAGATATTCCCTAAGATCTGGAGAACATTAATGCCTGCCAAGAAATCAGCCACCAAGCTAATAGTCGTGGTGCCGGCCTACAACGAAGCCGAGCGGATCGGCGACACGCTGAAGGCGCTGCGGAGCATCCATGGAAAACTTAAAAAGCAGAACATAGACCTGTACCTGTACGTGGTTGATGACGGTTCAAAGGACGATACGCGAGCCGTCGCCCAGGCGGCGGGGGCCGACCGCATTTTACGGCACAAGATCAACCAGGGCCTCGGGGCCGCCATCCGCACCGGTCTTACGGCGGCGGACAAGGACGGCGCGGACATCGTGATAAAATTCGACGCCGACCTCCAGCATGACCCCAATGACATAGTGGAGCTGATAAAACCGATCCTTGAGGATTCGGCGGACGTGGTTTACGGGAACCGTTTCAACAGGATCGAGTACCGGATGCCCTTTGTCCGCCACATAGGGAACAAGGTCTTTACCGGCCTCATGCGTTTTCTGACCGGATGGCCCCTCAAGGACAGCCAGCCCGGCATATTCGCCATCAACCGCGACTATCTAAGCGTCTTCAGCCTGCCGGGCGACTACAACTACACCCAGCAGATACTCCTCGACTCGTACCACAAGGGTATGCGCTTTGCCCATGTCGACGTCAGCTTCAGAAAGCGCGTGACGGGAAAATCATTCATCTCCCTCAAGTACCCCTTCAAGGTCGGGTTCCAGATCCTCATGGTCCTCGTTATCGTGTCCCCGATGAAGATCTTCGGCACTGCCGGCCTGCTGTTCCTTTTTTCAGGTCTCATCGTTTTTGTCGTGGAACTGATCATGTTCTTCATTGGGAATAGCCCAAAGCCGGTCGTCCATGTCAATGCGGTGATGGGGTGTCTCTTCATGGGCCTGCAGACCCTTTTCTTCGGCCTGCTTGCCGAGATCATAAAAAAAATCACCCGCAACCGGTAACCGGCAGCCCGGCCGGAAAAGGGGCTCAGCATAATGGCAGAGGAAAGGACCACGCCGGTGCCGCCGGCGACAGCGGAAGAGATAATCACCGAGCGCAAGCGCAGGATATTCAGCGCAAAAACGCTGGTGTTCTTTCTCCTTTCCCTCTTTCTCCTCTGGTTTCTCCTGCGAAAAATTGATTACCGGCGGACCCTTGAAACGTTCCTTCTCGCGCGGCTTGACATGCTGATCTATTCATGTATTGCCTACACGGCTGCCAATATCTTCAAGACCCTGCGATACTCCCTGCTGCTGAAAAGCCTGAACCTGGGCTTTTTTGACCACTTCACCGTTTCCAGCTACCAGAATTTCTTCAACCAGATACTGCCGGCTCGCACCGGTGAGCTGACGTTCGTGTATTATCTGAAAAAATTCAGCAACGCGCCCCTCTCCACGGGCCTCCATATACTGCTCCTCACGCGCATTTTCGACTTCATCGTCGTTTCGGCATTCTTCATCGGTTCCCTGCTCTTATATTACGGCAGGCAGACCTCCGGGAGCCTCCTTGTCGCGGGAGTCCTTTTCTTCATCATCTCCGTCATACTGCTCTTCAACCTCAAGTGGCTGGTGCTTCTCGGGGCGAAGATGTTCACCCTGACGGTGCGCCTGCTCCGCCTGGGATCCATTGGGCTTGTGAAAAAAATCGAGTCAAAAATAGACCCGATCGTGTCGGAATTTTCCGATTTCGAGACCATGCGCCATCTTCCCGGCCTTGCCGCATCCAGCCTGTTGGTATGGATGGCCCTCTACCTGTTTTCATATCTCACCCTCAGGGCCTTCGGCATCGATATCGGCCTCCTGCTCTCCATCGCGGGGTCGACGGGCGGCGTCCTCGCCAATGTTCTTCCCATAAACAGCTTCGGGAGCTTCGGCACCCTCGAGGCGGGCTGGACCGCGGGGTTTGTCCTCGTCGGGGTTTCAGCCCAGGACGCGATCACTACCGGATTCGGCTACCATATCATCAACTTCTTCGTGAGCGCCGTCCTCGCCCTCTTCTGTTACGCGGGGCAGAAGATATGGAAGAGATAACCGGCCCCCATTCCCGGACCTCCGCAGTGGCGTATATGATACCGACTAACCTGCCAATGGGCGGAGTTAAGCGAAGAATCAATCGTGCATTTGACATTCGAGCAATATATCAAATACTTTCATTTCCATCAAATCGTTTAACCATCAAGCCCCTGATCGCTTCGCTGCGCTCGCGATGACAATTATTCTATATGCCTATGGTATTAATACCCCCATCTGTGCGGCGCGGGGCTGTCACAAAAAAAGCCCCTGCTTCGCCAGGGGCTTCCGGTTACACGATGTTGTCGCTTTTATTCCGCTTTTCCCTGTGCCGCCTTGATGTTGATCTGGGCAATCCCCAGCTTGGCCAGGGGGATCGCGAAGGGCGAGCAGGAAACATAGTTCAGGCCGGCATCCATGCAGAACTGGATGTTCTCCGGTGCCGCGCCATGCTCGCCGCAGAGGCCCATCTTGATGTCCGGCCTAGACAGCCTTCCCCGCAGGGCCGCTATCCCGATGAGTTCCTTCACCTCGTCGCCGAGATACTTGAAGAGGTTTGACTTCATGAGGTCAAACAGCGAATAGCTCGGGAAGAAGGAGTTTGAATCGTCCCGGGACAGCCCGTAGGTGGTCTGTGTCAGGTCGTTGGTGCCGAAGCTGAAAAACTCGGCATACTGGGCTATCTCGCCGGCACCCAGGGCCGCGGCGGGGAGTTCGATCATCGTCCCGACCTTGTATTCGAGGTCTTCGATGCCGTATTCCTCCACCACCTCGTTCTTGATGTCCCGTATCCCCTTGACCTCTTTGCCTTCGATCTTCTTGCCGTTCTTGATGAACTTGATCTCCTCCTTGCTCATGACGATGGGGATCATGATCTCGGGCTCAATCTTGTGCCCTTCTTTCCGAAGCATGCACGCGGCCTCGAAGATGGCGCGGCACTGCATCTCGTAAATCTCCGGGAACGTTACCGCGACCCGGCAGCCGCGGTGCCCGAGCATCGGGTTCATTTCGCTCAGTTCCTCGCACCGGGCAATGATGTCGGCGCCCTTCATGCTCCGGTCCTTGCCCTGCATGTACTGGATGAAAATCTTCATGCTCTCCTCGGTGCGCGGCAGGAACTCGTGGAGCGGCGCGTCAAGGAGACGTATGGTCACCGGATAGCCTTCCATGATTTTGAACAGGTCATAGAAATCGGACCGCTGCATGGGCAACAGGGCCTTCAGCACCCTGCGGCGCTCCTCTTCGGTTTGGGCGATGATCATCTCGCGGAACTTCATGATCCGCTTCTCGTTGAAGAACATGTGCTCGGTCCGGCACAGGCCGATTCCTTTAGCCTTGAAGTCCTTGGCCACCAGGGCGTCACGGGGCTGGTCGGCGTTCGCCCGCACGTTGAATTCCCCGATCTGCTTTTCCACTATCTCCATGAATTCGAAGAGGCCGTTGCTCTTCCAGTCAGGCTCTATCAGATCGACTTTACCCATGAATATGGTGGGCGCCTCATAATAGGGAACGCTCATGGAGACGTAATCGCCTTCATATACGGTCTTGCCGCCCAGGGTGAAGCTGTTTCCCTTTATTTTCATCTCGGGCTGGACCATGGCGACCTTGCCAAGGCTCCGCGCGACGACCGGGGCGTGGGAAGAAAAACCGCCTTCACAGGTGATGACGCCCTGGGCCACCTCGATCGCCTTTACGTCCTCAGCGAATGACGCGGGCATGACCAGTATCAGGTTGGTATCGCCCCCTTTCATGATCGCCTTCTTGTGCTCCTCCAGTAGCTTCGGGGTCGAGAAAAAGACCCGGCCTATGGCGGCCCCGGTAGAGCCGGAAATGCCACCCTTGATGAACTTGACGTTCTTTGTCGTTCTCGGATCGATGACCGGATGCAGGAGCTCGTTCAGCTGGTTCGGCTTTATCTTTTCAATCGTGTATGGTTCAGACACGATCTTCCGTTTCGTCAGGTCAAGGAGGGCCTTGATCTGGGACTGCGTCGACTTGTCGTCGACCTCCTTCTGCTCCACAAGCCAGAAATCGCCCTCTTCTATGGTGAACTTAACCTCGCGTATCTCCTTGAAGTTATCCTCGATCTTGCGGGCAATTTCGGTGAAATGCGTGAAGTGCTTTTTCTCAATTTTGCTGATATCCTTGGCCTTGCCTTCCTGAATGTCAAATTCACTCTGGCCGAATTCGCCCTGTATCTCCGGATCGCCGGTTATAATGTTCCTGGTGTAGTAATTGCCGGCGTAGGAATTTTCACCCCAGTTGCCGTACACCATAACCTGGACCATGATGGACAGGGAGTTGTCGACGTCAATCGCCGAATCACAGTACCGGGATGACGCGCCCTTTATGATCAGGCTCAGCTGGTCATAGACGTCCTCGCTGAATTTATCGCCGAAGAGCTTCTGGTATGATTCGATGGCCTTTATCATGTCGCCGATGCCGGCCTTTTTGGCGATCTTACCTTCGATCTGTTTTCTTTCCTTGTCGTCGATTTCAAATATTTTGTTGGCCAGGTTCCGCAGCAGAAACAGGTATTCTCCGTAGGCGAATTCCTCGCCGGTGAACTTTCCGAAGGCCTTGACCGTCATGCTGTTCATACCGATGTTGTGTATGGACGGGAAGTGAGGAACATTCAGGTCGGAACTGAGGACAACCTTCAGCATAAGCGGCTTATCAACATCTCCGTATTTCTTTTTCGTGTCTTTTTCCAGCTGGCCTATGTAAGTGCTCAGAATTTCCTTCAGGTTGATCTGGGGGAGTTTCTGCGTGAGGACCGAGTCTATGATGAAGCCCGGCACAATGGGAAGGCCCATCATGGCAAGGTCCACGGCCCTTCTGCCGCGTATCCCCAGGCGCTGCCGAACCTTCTCGTCGACATCTTTCAGGTTTTTATTAAAATACACGATGTTTTCCATTTCAAATCTCCTCTGTGTTTGTATATGATTTCACGGCCCCCTAGAAAAGCCTCAGCACCTGTCCCACCCCGATCTTGAGGAACTGCTCGAAACGGGGGCTGGCACCTTCATAGAGATATTTCTGGAGTTTTGACACTCCCTTGATATTTTCACCGGCGACCTGGAAGAAGATGGTGTCGCCGTGCTTGACCTTTCCCCACTTGAACAGCGAGTTTATGTCATTGACCAGTTCGCTTCCGTGGAATATGAACACCTTGAGGGCGGGGTACGTGGTGGTGTAGCTTTCGACTATCTTTTTCCACGCCTCGACATTGCCGTTGTGGAAGAGCTCATTGGAGACCTCCACCGCGTACTTCGGGGTGATGTTGGCCACACCTCCTCCGCCCACTTTACCCGGCTCCTCGGCCTTTTTCTCCTTCTTGGCCGGCTTTCTCTGGACCACGGTCTGATCGATGAAAGCCTTGTTGATGAAGACGTCCTTTCCGGCCAGCATTTCCTCGAAGGTATTGATCGCCGCTGCTTCGATTTTTTTATTCTCCTCCTTGAGGAATTTCACGTATATCACCATCAGCTGGTCATTGTGCAGTTCCCTGACGCGCTCCCAGTGGTCCGGGTTCTTCGGATTGATAATGAAAACCTTGCCCCCGGGGTTGTAGTATACACAGACAATGTCCAAAGCGGTCCATTTCGAAGTCTCCTCCGCTATTTTCTCAAACTCCGTGATCGGTTCGATAATATTATAGGAATCATAGCTGTACCCGTATTTATCCCTGATGACTGAGCCCACGATCGGCAATATCTGGTCCTCGGTGACTTCACTGGCGTCAATCTCGTCATTGATTACATCAGCCAGGTTTTTATTCATCTCAATTTCATCTACCATTTCGGACACCTTGTAAAAGTGCCGGAGTGCCTTGTTGAAATTTGACTTGGATGCCAATGCGAAATAGGTGCTCTCCATGGTTGTACTCCCTTTAGCGATATTTGGATGGGGACATAAACCGATTTCAACGCGCCGTCCATGATGCCTGCATGCCCAAGCATGATAACAATGGCGGCCGCATGCCAGGACTTTTATATCCCCGTATGGTTGATACTATAAAAGCTCTAGCATTAATTGCAAGCATTTTGTACCGGGTAAATGTAATAAATGGGCCTCAACGGCAATGATTCCGATGCGGTTGACAGATAATCCACGGCATTCGATGCACAAAAAAAGAGGCCGGCTCATCAGAGCCGGCCTCCCGGTAGTCATGGTTGTAATTAAAATCTTAAAGCTCTTTCAATCCGGACTTCTTCATAGGAGCCTTTGATTTAGGCGAAAGGCTTACCGTGCCGCTGATCTCGCTGGGCTGGGATACCTTGTACGCTTCTTCTATGATGCTCTCGCTGGTATCGGCTGCAGCAAAGGACTGATCGATGTCCTCGCGCTGGGTCGAACGCCGCCTTGTGTACTGGGCGAAGGCCGCATCAGAGAAGCCCTTCGATACGCCGTAGAGGAATTCGTTCAGCACGTTCGCCATGCCCTTCAGCATGTACTGTTTCCTCTTGATCGTCGCGATGTCGATGTCGAGGATGAGGCCCGGCTGAATGTGGTGCGGATTCACACGGTAGGTAAACTCGTTGAAACGCTTGGACATGAAGTTGATGCGTTCGTCCAGGATGACGCGCTCGACCGGGTTCTGGTAGCCATGCATTTTCTGAAGCATGTCTTTCAGATAGTTCAGCTTGTTCTTCAGGTTGACGATCCTGTTTTCATAGGTCCGGTTGTTCTTCTCAACAAAGGAATCTTCCGGATACATTTCGCCGATCTCGTTCCAGAGGATATTCTCGGGGTCCTCTTCGCGCTCTTTCTTGGCCCGCTTCCATTCTTTGGACATGATCCTGGCCGCCAGGTCATCGAAGTCCTTCAGGGAGCGGAAACGCTTCTTGGACTCGTAGTAGCCGTGGCACACGTCCCAGAGCATCTTGATCTCGGTCGAGAAGGAATCCATCTGCTTGTCGTACTCTTTCTTCTCGACCTTGAGCTGGTTCTGATCGTAGAAGGCCAGCCTCATGGCGTAGCGCTCGTCGGGGAGAATGGAGGTATCCGTCTCTTCGTATTCGCGTATGTGGCATACCCGGGCGTTCTTCATGTTGTTGCAGACCTGGTAGCCCAGCTTGCTGGTGTCAAGGATCGAGGTGATATTGTTGATGGCGGTGTTGTAGCCGCGGTTCCGGACGTTCTCCTCGTCGATGATGAACTTTATGTTTTCCCTGATATTGAGAGGATCGAAGTCTTCGACATCGATTTCTGCCCTGAGGCCTTCGATCTTGTCGAGGAACTTCTTGGCGAGGATGGTGTAGCGCTTCGATTTTTCATCGTCTTTTTCGTCATCGGTGAAATTCTCGATCCGCTTGATCTTTTCAAACATTTTCTCGCTGCCGGTAAGCTCGCGCTTGCCCTGGTCGACCAGTTCGTCGTTGAAGGCCTGCACCTGGCGGTCAATCAGGTCCTGAACGTGTTTCTGGATGGCGTCTTTAAGGAGGTTTTCGACGGTCACCTGATAATGATACATCGGGCTGATGAGCTCGCTCTCGAGAATGTTGATCGAAAGCTTCACATCATACACGTACTTGGGCCGGTATTCGTTGTCTTTGAAGACGCACTTTAAAATAGCGTAGGCGTTCTGGCCGCGGACGAAGGCTCCGATGTCGGTTTTCTGGCGGAGAATCGAGTTGGTCTCGGTTTCGAGGTCGTTGACTCCACGCTGAATGTGCCCCTGGAGGTGGCCATACATATTGATGATGGATTTTTCGATTTCACCGGTATGGAACTTGTCGGGACCGGCGATCTTGTCCATGAGCTCAATGATCTCCCTCGGGGTATACCGGGCAAGTCCGCGGAGCTCTTCCTTATCGACAAAGTCCCGGACCTTCTTCATGAACTCGTCTTCCATGGTGACCGTGTAGCGGTTGAACATGTTGACGTAGGTCTGGTTTACATAGTTATATAATTTTTCCTTCAAACCGCCCATGATCTCCATTTTTACCAGGACTTCCTCGGGCAGCTTGGTCAGGACCTGGTTTACGACCCGGTCCGTGGTTTCATTTACAATCAGTCGCTGTTCTGCGATTTTATCACGTCCTTCCTGCGCGTACGATTCATGGGAACCAACGGCATTGGGGATGGTCGGGTGAAACTTGTTTGGACTTTTAGGAAATTGTGTAAAAGCCATGTAATATTCCTCCTTAATTTCGCTACGCTTTTAAATTCATGTTTATGTGCATCTATTCAAATGTAATTGTATATATTGAACAAATTGTAATATAATAGTAATGAAGAATATTCTGTCAAGATTATTTCTAAAAATTCTTCAAAGCTTTCGACAAATAATATCGTCCTTCCATAAAATCCTTATAACCACGGACCGTTTCGCCTCGCCCGCGTTATGACGCGAAATATTTAAATGTGTAATTGCCTACTTTAAATATATCGCCATCCTGCAGGAGTCCGTCCGCCTGACGGTTAACCATCTCGACCCTGGCGTTTTCATTGTCAATCAGTTTCATCCTGACGGCGCCTTCATGCCTGATGGCCTTGATCATGACGGGTTTCTTAATGGTAATGTCCCGCACGTTTACGACGCAACCGAGGCCCTTGCCGATCATGACCTCCCGGGCAGGCCTGCGGGCCAGGTCAAAATACTGCATATAGGGCTCGATTATCTCGTTGTTCCAATATTCGAGCTTGCCGGCAACCTTAAGGTCCGCGAGCCGCTTCACCAGGAAGAGGATGGCCAGCACCAGGAGAATGCAGGCGCCCGCGATTATGATCGGGATAAGGATGCTCCTTCCCGCAGATTCCCTTTCTTTTTCGTCCTGGATCAGCTCCTGTTTCCCCTTTTCCGGATCACCGGCCTGGATTACCTTCACATTGTCGGAAACAAGACCCAGTTCCTTCTCCATCTTCTTGGCATTTTCGCTTTTCATCCCCGGGGAAAAACTCAACACATAGACCCAGAGCTTCGACTTTTTCCCGTATTTCTTGGCAAATTCAACGAAGTCGAATTTCTTATCTCCCGGAGAGGGGTCGTCTATGGCATCGGTCATGATCACGATCTCGGTCTGGCGTCCGTCTTTCTTGTCGAGGTTTTCCGCCGATTCAAGGACCTTCGTTATCATTTTAAAGGTGTTGGTCCAGAGACCGGTGGCATCGGTCATGGTTATGTATTTCTTCAGGATATCCCGATCATTGTCATCGTCAACGATAACCGTCGGGTATATTCTTACATCAGTATCGAAGGTCACGAAGGTGACGCGGTCGCCGTCCTCAACCTGGTCGATATAATCGCTGATGCTGCGCTTGACATCGTTCAGGATATCCTTTCCGCCGGCGCGCCCGATCATGCTCATTGAAGTATCGAGGACCATTATGATATCCTTGCTCTGCCTGGCCACGCAATCCTTTGCGGCCAGGGTAAACTGGGCCACCACCAGCAGCAGGAGCAGTGGCAGTATGGCGTTGCATAATTTCCTTCCCAAAATAGTTCTCCTCTTTTTATTTTTGGGTACTTCCAGATTCATCGAATCCCGGCTATCACTCAGGAATAATAAATTGGGTTACAATTACAAGGAACCAGAGATGTGATATTCCGGGTTAATGGACTGCCCCATCGAATTGATAAATAATAATATGAATATTTGAATATATGTCAAGAATATTAATCGAATTATACAAAATTATATTACAATAATCGGCTAATTTTATCCATTTCCGCCGAAGAAATATTCGGCCTGCGGGATATCACCATTCCCTTTACGCCGTCATTTACTGCCCGGATAACGCTTTTTTACATAAACAATGCTGCCCTTCACCGAAAAAAGCCCTCCCGCGAGGGCTCATCCTGCCCTGCCGGCGTCCCGTCAAATCCGCCTAATACTCGTTATAAATGACTTCTTTTTTCACATAGTTCCTGAAATCGATGGAGCGGTCCTTCTTCATGTCGAGATATTCGTTCATGAGTATGAAAAACCACATGAAGGTGTCCTCGTTGGTTTCAAGGGCGATGAAGCTCCTTTTTTCGCGCCAGTTTTTCACCACAATCCCCTTGTGCATCACCATGAGTATATCCACCTCGTACTGGTATTCTATGTTTTTTGAAAGGTAGAAATTGATGATATCGTTCTTCAGCTCCTGGAACTCGTACTTCGTCGACGACACCACCACGAAAGAAGGGATATGAGCCCGCTCCACCTCTTCGGCGGGGGCGGCATACATGTTCAATTTTTTAGCCGTGGCGATTTTGCTCAGGACCTCGATCAGGGAGTCCTTGTTCAGGGTCTGGACCACATGGACCAGGCCGTAGACAAGCTCATAGGGCACGTATCCGCCCATCACATCGACAATGTCGCGGCAGTATTCGTCATAGATCACGAGGTCAGCCCCGTCGGGCGAAAAACCGGCGGAATCAATTGGCTTGACCGGGGCTATTTTCAGGTTCGACGGGATGATGCCTGAAAGGTTATTCTGCAACAGGTGTATGTCAAGGGCGCCCTTTGCCCCCTTTCCCTTCCTGTGTTCATGGTCGCCTTCGGCCTCGTCCGCGGCTTTTTTCTTGTATAATTTTTTATCATAATCCTTGAAGAACTTCGATATCATTGCCACTACCCCTGTTGATGTACTGTTGAAAGGCTGAACGGCCGGACCCGGCCGCACGATATGCATGCATATTGTCCAGTCTTTAGTATAAGATTGGACATCCCCTGCCACCTTACGCGGCAAAGTCGCACATTGAGAGTGATGAGATATCCAATAAGTATAATGATGTCAATGAATAATTTCCACAAATATTTCAAGCAAATCCATGAAAAATTCAACCGCCGGTTTTTCCCGAATTGCGCCAAAAAAACTTGTTGCCAAACGAAGGGGTCATTACCTTATAAGAAGTCGCCTGCGCTGTTGGTGATAGGAATTATATTTTTTTGAACCTAAAGCTTTTTAGGGATCCCAATATTTGGCTGCAATGGCCATGCCCCTCGCGGGGAAGGCCTGATCTGCCGTGCGGGAACCCACCTGGTATCAGGTTCAAAAAGCTTTCCTACACGGCAGCGCGGGTTTTTTATGCTTCCCGGCCCCGAATTATTATTGCCAACTGCCGCGTTCCCGTTTTATGGTGATCGGCAGGAGTCATACCCGTGGCATTGAGCATGTACCGAACAACCTCAACCATGTTAACCGCCGCCTCGCTGCTGGCCCTGTCGTGCTCCGGCCTCATGGCGTACCGGGACAGGAGCGCAACAGACCTTGAATCGGAGCTTGCCGTTTTAAAGAAGCAGGTCAACATGATCGAGAAAAAGAACGCCCTCCTTGAAGCTGAAAACAGCGACCGGAAGGAACGCCTCAAGCGGCTTAAAAACGATTGCGCGGTGCAGAAGGCCGAGGCCGATGCCCGGATCAGGGACCTTGCGGGGATGAACGCGCGCCTGAAAGCGGATTACGCCGAAACATCCGCCCGGCTCAATGCCGCCATTGCCGCGCTTGAAAAGGAACTCGGGGAAAAGAACGAGGAACTGTCCCGGAAGGAATCGGCCCTCAGGGATCTCCAGTCCGCCGCAGACCGGATGAAAGCCGAGCTGATTAAAAAAGACGCGGAGATAAGCCTCGGGGACAAAAAGAACCGGGACCTCGTTTCAGAGATTGAAAAATTGAAAGCCACCATTGACAAAAATGACCTGCTCCTGAAAGAACGGGAAGCGGCGCTGCGCTCACTCCGGGGGGAAGTCGACTCGCTGAACTCATCGCTTAAAGATAAAAGTGCCGAGATAACCGGCCTGAAATCGAAACTGGAAACCCTGGAAGCGAACAAGACCAACGTGAAATGACCGGTGTCCATGGCGGATCCCTCACACACAACTGAAATGAAAACCTTCCGGAACGGCCGCGCGGGGACGACATTTTTCCTGATCGGTGCTGCGCTGCTCATTGCGCTTCTCCGGCCTGCAGGAGGGGCAGCCGAACCGGTGACGCTGCTTCTCACGTCTAACCTCGAGGGGCGGTTTATCCCGGACATCGAAGGCCAGGAGACGCGGGACCCGATGCTGCTCCTTGGCCAGTCCGTCGTCATGGAGTCGAGAAAGGGAAAGGTGCTCTATATGGACCTGGGCAATTCCTTCTATCCCGGCGTTCTGTCAAAGCATAACTACGGCGGCGCCATGATGGATTTCTTCAGGCATTTCCGGTGCCGGTCGACCCTGGTTTCGTCCATGGACCTGCGCATCGGCGTTGCCGGCCTTGAGTTCCTCCGGAAGCAGGGCGGGACCGCCCTGCTGTCGGCAAACATCCGGAAGGACGGGTCGCCGCTGTTCACTCCTTACGTAATCCAGGAAATCCAGGGGAAGCGCGTGGCCTTCGTCGGCCTTTCATCGAAAAAAATTCTCTTCGATATCGCGGAGAAGAACCTGTACCGGATCGCCATCGAGGACGAGGCAGCAGTCCTCAACGCCGTCATTCCGGAGCTTGACAGGCAATCGGTCGGGGACATCGTTCTCATCTCGGGCCTCACCTATCGCGAAAACGTAAAGCTCCTCAACGCCTTCCCCCGGGTGCGCCTCGTCCTTTCCGGCGGGGACCACCGGGGCGTCCTCACCGGCGGCCGCGTGGTGCGCCTGGAACTGGCGGACCGGCGCTCCATCATCACCGTGCCGCCGGACATGGGCTATTGCCTTCTCACCCTCACCCTTGACGGCGGCCTGGCCGTATCGGGCATCCAGTTCAGAAAGCCGGCCCATTACGCCGTTGATGACGGGGACTACGAGGACTTCGTCGGAAGGCTCACGCAATGGAAAAAACAGTTTGCCGCCGAGCAGGACATGGCCCTTACCCGGATCGACAGGCCGGTGCGCCTCGACCAGGGAAGGATCGCCCACCTGCTCCAGGACTACACCTCCGCCGAGGTCGCCATCGTCAAAAACAACACGGTGAACCCGATGGACCTGGGGAACGATATCCGGCTCGTCGACGTCCTTTCGGCGGTCAACGACAATTACGCCGTGTACACGTACCGCCTCACCGGGGAGGAACTCATCGCTATCAGGAACATGCTGGGGAACTATGCCGTGGCCGGATACCGGGACCGGCTCATCCAGGGCTACATCGTCATGCCCCGGAGGAAATACCTGGTGGTTTCGACCCAGACGGTATTCGAGGAGATACAGAAGGCGCTCCAGAAAAAGATCGCCTACAAGAACACGTGGAAAACGATCCCCGACGTCATCATCGGCGATCTCAGGGGCCGCAAGGCTGTCCTTGCCGAAGACTTCGGTTACATCGAGCGCCGTTTCAGGTACCTGATCGACATGTTCTTCTCGGCCTACTACGAGGCGTCCCGTATCATCGTGGACAGGGGGGTGAAGGTCCCCGTGGGGGAAACGTCAAAATCCTACACCAAGTGGGGGGTCGAGGGAAAGATCGACTTCGTGTTCTACAACCGCCACCACACCATCATGGTAACGCCCTACATCAACTACCTGCGCCAGAACAGGGACTACCTTAAGAACCTCATCCGGGGAACCGTCGCGTACATGCCGAACCTGCACCCCATCGTCAATCCCTACATCAAAAGCCAGATCGACACGGTGCTCCTGCCGGTGCGCGGCGCCACGATGCCGGCCAAGGTGTCCGATTATGACAGCCTGAACCAGTTCATGCAGTACCGTAAGCTCCTCCGGCCGGTCACCATCCGGGAGACCCTGGGGATGAACATCCATACCAAGTTCCTGACCGGTACCTTCGGGTGCGGCATCGAAAAATACGTCCACGACCCGGTGCGGCCGGTCGTGTTCGGTTTTGAAATGCTGGTGAACATGAAGTATGAGTTCCTGCCGAACCTTGCCTACAGCCTCAAACTCGATTCCTTCCTGTCGCTGATCGGCGCCAGGGGAAGCAACAAGGAGAACAACTATTTCCGGAGCGAGATCGAGAACGCCATAACCATAAAGATGAACAACGTCCTGGGCGTCTCCCTCAAACACCGCTGGTACTACTTCCAGAACCTGAGCGACAACCGGCGCTATTCCAACTCCCAGATCGTCACTTCCTGCGACGTGAAGACGGATTTTAAGATCTGAACGGATGGCGCATCAGAAAAAAGCCTCACGGCCTGCGGGACTCGGACAAAAAAATGAGGACTCAGGCAGTCCTCGGCCGTTCGGCTCTTTTTTCTGATGCTTTTCAGGGAAGACAAGGATATCTAAAATATAACTTTCCTGACTATCCTGGCTCCACTCTCCACAATTGTTCCCGAAAGCAGGACTGACTCCTCGATAACAGCGCCGTCTCCGACAACACATCCCTCGCCGATGACCGATTTCGTTATCGTGCAATCCTTTCCGATGCGGGCGGTCGCCGCAATAGCCCGTGGTTCCATGTTCGTGGCTGCAAGGACTTTTCCCTTCCAGTCATCCTCCATGTCCAGCAGCGCCATGCTGGCCAGCCGGTACGACTCGATGGAGCCGATATCGTGCCACGGGCCGTTGTATTCATGGAATCCGAGGGAGCCTTCCTTCGCCAGGTCGATGAAGCCGTTTTCGACGATATCGGAGAAACCGCGCTTCAGATGCCGGAAGATATCCGGGGAGAGCACGGCAATGCCGAGAAAGTCGTGGTCCGGCTTTTCATCAACCGGCAGGAGGGTCCGGAGGTTGATGACCCGGCCGTCCTTCACGGTGACGCGGCCGCCGTGACCGGCGCTTCTGCACACCAGCAGGGAGCCGGCGGACCGAGCAGCGTTATACGTGGCCACGAACGTCTTCAGATCCAGGGGGGCAATGATGTCGCTGTTCAGATAGACAAAGGGCGCTTCCATAAGATGTTCCCTGCAGTTCTCCAGGCCCCCGCCGGTCCCCAGTATTGTTTCTTCTATAGAAAAAGTTATATTCAATCCAAAATTGCCGTTCCGGCGGAAGAACTCCATGATTTGCTCCCGGCGGTAATGGAGATTGCAGACAACATCGGTTATGCCGGCATGTTTGACGAGGGACAGGGCATAGCAGATGGCAGGGACATTCAATACCGGGACCAGCGGCTTGGGCATGGTATCGGTGAGGGGCCTGAGGCGCTCGCCGAAGCCGGCTGCAAGGAGAAATGCTTTCATGCTCTAATTCTGGCGGGATGGGGAAAAATGTCAAGAAGAGTACGGAAGTAGAGCGCCATCAATCGACAGGGAGAAACACTCACGGGTGCCGGGACGCTGAGATATTTTTTTGGAATGAAAATCACTTGTATAATATCTCCGTCCATGAAAGGATTATCACGCATACCTCAATCCTTTACCTGGCAGGGGCAGTCGCATGAACCGTATCCTGACGGCATTGAACCTGTGCATATCCGGGTATTTTATCGTTGCCATCATCAGGCACATGGTATCGCCAGGGGAGAACTCGGAATACACGCGCATGCTCCTCTTCGCCTGCCTCGGCACGATCTGCGTTTCGTACATGCTGATGGTTATCGGGGGACCGGACCGGTGGCCGTCCATCGCCAGGGTGGCCAACGACGCGGTCGGGGGAACCGGACCGCTCTACTGCCTGACGCTGGCGGGACTTGTCTCCGTGGGGGCGGTCCTTCCGCTGGTCCTGCTGGGGGCGCTGGGATTCATGCTGGGTCTGCGCCTGGGTCTTTTTATGGTCCTTTTCTTCGTCCCGATCCTGGTCAGGCTGGCGACGGCAACATCGCAGGAATGCATTATACACGGGGTATTCCAGGCCCTCCTGTTTTTCGCCGCGATGCTTCTCGGCGTCGGGATCGTGGCCCCGCTGGAGAAATACGGGTCCGGGGTGCAGGCCTTCATCCGTCATTTTCACCGGATATGGCCCGACCATGACGCCATGTCATCGGCGCGCATGTTTTTCGCCGCCGCGGTCTTCGCCTTGGCCAACCATCTCATTTAATTCGTCCATGCGGTCCCGGGTCTGGCGGGGATATGAGAGAGAGAGCCTGTTGATGACCATATCTTGATGCCTGCCGGTCGCTGTCCCGGATCGTGGTTCCGGAACAGCGGCGAAGCAGGACACGGCTTGCTTACTTGAAAACAATCTGCGAAATGTTTTTTGCTCCGGAATTCTGGATGTAGGAATAGAGCCCTCTGTTGACGCGCGCTCCCGCCATGTCGGCATTAGTCAATTTGGTGTTGCTGAATTTTACCCCTTTACCGAAATCGGCTCCGCGCAGGTCAGCGCCGGTCAGGTCGGCGTTCGTGAAATCCGTAACGATGATGACGCAGTTCCCGCTCATGACGACTCCTTTCATGTCAGCACCGGTAAAATTGGTCCCTTCGATTTTCGTATCCTTGATGGTCGCGCCGGCAAATATGCATTCACTCATGTTGAGGCCGGTCAGCGTCGAATTTTCGAATTTAGCCGAAGAGTAATTCGCCATCATCCCGCCGGCGCCGGACCATGTCGTGTTCCTGAACTCGGCCCGGGTGAAGTTCGACATCTTAACACTCATGTCCTGCAGCGTCGCGTACTGAAAGATCGCGCCGGTGAAATCGACCTCCGACAAGTAGGAGCCCGTCAAGCTGGTACGGAAAAAGTTTGTTTCCCTGAGGCTCCCGGAATACATGCGGACATTCTGCAGGCGGGCGCTGCTGAGGTTTGCCTTGTTCATGGCCGAGCCGTGCAGGATCGAGCCGTTCAGCGAAGCCAGTGACAGGTCTGTCTCCTGGAGGTTGGCCCGCTCGATAGTGGCACCGTTAAGAATGCACCGGCTCATGTCGCTCTTCGACAGGTTCGCCTGCGTGAGGGTTGCGCCTTCGAAGGAAATGCCGGCGAGGTTCAGGGAACTCATGACGGCGCCGGTGAAAACCGCCTTTTTGAAATTATTAGCCGTGAAGATGACGTTCTGGAACAGGACTCCGTTGAGCTTCGCCCCTTCGAATGTAGAGTTGGAAAGACTGAGGTTTATGAATTTTGAGGTCTCGAGGTTTGTCCCGGTAAAGGTGCAGCCCTGGATCATGGCGTTGGTAAAATCGCAGGAAACCACCGCCGCGTTCGAAAAGTCGGTGAATTTAAGAGTCGCCCGGCTAAAATTCGCGTTGATGATCATCGCGTTGTTGAATTTCGTTTCGGTCAGGTCCGCGTTCCGGAGCATCATCTCGAAGAAATCGCGCATGACCGACGTCCGGTTCAGGCTGGCGCCGGTAAAGTTGGCGCCCCGCATCATAGCATAATCGAGATTGCTGCCGCTCATACTGGCGGAAGTGCAGTTGGCGTACATGAGGTTTGCGCGCGAAAGGTTCGAGCGGGCCAAAAACGCTCGCGTCAGGTTGGCATTTTGCAAATTCGCTCCGCTCAAATTCACCCCTTCGTTTCTTCTCCCCGACAGATCGGCATTCATCAGGTGCGCTCCCGGAAGGTTTTTCTCGCCGTTCTTGAATTTGTCAAGGTCCGTCTGGATGAGCCCATACAGCGGAATGACACATGCGGCAACCAAGGCAATTGCATACCAGCTGATTCTTTGCTTCATCGTTTTACCTCATTAATGATGTTTACTGAAATATTATTAGTGTATCTTTTTATAAATACCAAGAGAACCCCTGTCCACTATTTTTTTTTACTTTTCAGGGGTCTCCGATATGCCTTGATTGTTTCATATAACCCATCATTCGGGCAGACAGTGATCAATAATGGCATCTTGCGGTACAAGAAACTGTCCGGAGGGCGTGCAGATGAAGATCGTGAAATATTCCCGCGCGAAAGAAAAACCCGCAGAATACGGGATAATCGTCGGAGTCGTCATAAAACCGACACTGAAAGCCGAAAGCATTGGCGACGTACACGACCTGACCGGAGCCGGAAAAATGCCCGGGACCGGCAGGGCGTTAAAGGCCACGGTGACAGGACCCTCCACCGCGCCGGCCACGGCATCGGACTGGGCAACCATGAACGGCCGTGGCTCAGCTGCGGCAGCACGGAACTACTGGAGGATAACATTTTCATCAGCATAGAACCAGCCCTCTACTTCGGCGAAATAGGCGGTTTCCGCCATTCCTACACCGTTCTGGTGACAAAGGACGGTTACGAGAACTTGACGAAATATCCATCAGACCTCATTCACCTGGTCATACATGGCAGCCCTATCGCGAAAAAAATCAAGGGCGCCATAACCATGGAAGCGGTACATTTTAATTAATCAGGAATACAGCATTTCGTGCATGACGAATCATTGACAAGTGCTGTCGCGTCAGTAGTACCGGCAGGGCACGGGTTCCCTGAACCCACACAGGTTCCTCCGATTCCCATGCAAGTACCTGTCGGCAGGCAGCACCCAACCGAAGCCCCGCCACTGCAGCATTATTGCTGTTGTCGCTGCTTTTTTCACGGCATGTGGTTAGAACCGACGCAATAACCACGATGCTTTATATGTTTTTTTCATTTTTTTATTTGACAAAATATCTCAAAATATTCAATTTGCCAGTTAACGTTAAGTGGTTTGCCAGTTTACGTTAACTGATTAACAGCAAGGAGAATGATAATGAAAAGTATGATGAACCGTGAAACCATCGGCGATATATCCAGGAGGGTCGCCTCGAAATATCCCGGCAAAACCGCGGTGATATTCCGCGACACCGTGCTCAGCTTCGCGGAACTCGAGCGGGAGGCATGCCGCTTCGCGAACCTCATGCAGTCCATGGGCATAGGAAAGGGCGACAGGGTCGCCATCAACGCCTACAACTCCCATTACTACCTGATATCGTTCCTGGGCCTCGCCAAGATCGGGGCCGTGCAGGTGCCGGTGAATTACATGCTCAACACGGAGGAGATCGCCTACGTGGTGTCGCACTCGGGATCAAGGATCTTTCTCGTGGAAGACGAACTCCTCCATCTTGTTGAGAAAAACATGGAGCTTTTCCCGACCATTGAGCGCTGGGGAGTCATCCAGCTCAAGGCAGGGACGGTCCCCAAGGGTTTCTTCAATCTCGCCTACGAAATGGGGTCCATGCCGGACGGCGAGCCTGATGTTGCGGTCCTCCCGGAGGACATCGTCCAGATCCCCTATACCAGCGGCACCGAATCGAAGCCGAAAGGAGCCATGCTCTCCCATCGCGCCCTGATGTCGCAGTATTTCAGCTGCCTTGTGGAGGGCGAATACCAGCGCTCCGACACGAGCGTCCAAGCCCTGCCGCTGTTCCACTGCGCGCAGCTGCACTGCTTTCTGGTGCCCTTCGTGTACATCGGCGCCACCAGCGTCATCCTCCACCGCGCCGACCCGGTGGAGATCATGAAAAATATCGACACCTACTCGGCCACGCACTTCTTCGCGCCGCCCACGGTGTGGATCGGGATCCTGAACCATCCCCGCTTCAGGGAGTTCAACCTCTCGAGCCTCAAGAAGGGCGCCTACGGGGCGAGCATCATGCCGGTTGAAATCATGAACCAGATCCACGCGACCTTTCCGGGTATACGGCTCTGGAACTATTACGGGCAGACCGAAATGGGTCCCGTGGCCACCATCCTCAGGCCCGAAGACCAGATCCGCAAGCCCGGTTCGGCGGGACAGCCGGTGCTCAACGTGGAGACACGCCTCATGGACGATGACGGGACATTCGTGGAGACCGGCAGCATCGGGGAGATTGTCCACCGCTCGGGCCAGGTGATGACCGGCTACCTTAACGACGAAGAAAAAACATCCGAGGCCTTTTCCCACGGATGGTTCCACAGCGGCGACCTTGGCATGTTCGACGAGGACGGCTACCTCTATGTAGTTGACCGCAAGAAGGACATGATCAAGACCGGCGGCGAGAATGTCGCTTCGCGTGAAGTCGAGGAGGCGCTCTACCGCATTCCCGGCGTGGAAGAAGCCGCCGTTATCGGCCTGCCGGACCCGAAGTGGATCGAGATCGTGGCCGCGGTCATCGTCCCCAAGAAAGGCGTCACGCTGACCGAGCAGGGATTGATAGAGCAGTGCCGGCGGGAGCTCGCGGCGTTCAAGTGCCCGAAAAAAATATTCTTCCTGGAACGGCTTCCGAAAAATCCATCGGGGAAAATACTCAAGCGTGAGCTTAAAAAACAATACACCGAGGCGGTGTGCCAGTAACATGGCAATGCCCGCGCCTATCGCCCGCCTCAGGAATGCGGCGGACGGAGAAGCAATGGCTGCAATAATGGAACCGCATTGATCAGTCAACAAGCGCACCCATCGTCTGCAGGGTCCGGCGAAGGGTGCGCTTTTTTATTTTATATTTTATTCTTGCAATAATTGCCGTTGCCATTCTCATTACATCATGGAAGAGCAAACACCGCAGAGGAACGAGCGCATATACCAGATCGGGGAGCTGGCGCAGGCCCTTGATATGAGCCAGCGCACGGTCCGGTACTACGAGGAGATAGGCCTCCTGAGCCCGGTCAAGCGGCTGGAGGGCGGAAAGCGCGTCTATTCCGGCGACGACATGCAGCGCCTCAAACTCATCAAGCGGCTCAAGATCATGGGCCTCAGCCTTACGGAGATACAGGAGCTGAACACCATCTGGTCGTTCGAAAAATCGAACGAGAAGCTTCTGGCGCGCATGCACGAACTCCTGGACACACACCTCAGGCGGCTCGACGACCGCATCGCCGACCTCACCATCCTTCGGAACGAAATCACCGATTACCGCGAGCGAATCGGCGACAAACTCGCCGTTCTGCGGCGCCCGGGGGTCACGGACTCGCAGGAAAAATCATGACACCCATGACTTTGCCGGGTTTCGTCGCCGGTGCGCAGGCATACTAAACTGATAGCGGTTCATCAAAGCCCGGTCAATCACCCTGGCCTTTACTGATATTCCGGGATTTATTCTGGTGGTTAGTCGTCTGAGAAGTTCGCTGAATTCAGGGTTGGATTACATGTCCGCAAAGCAGTGGATTATCTGCCGTTCAGGTAATTGCGGAGCACCCGCCAGGCCTTGCCGAGCTTTTCCTGCCGCTCCGCGTAATCGCCCAGGTAGTCCGCCGTCGGCCGCATGTAGCGTTCGTACCGGGCGTTCCCTTTCACGGAGACCTGGTACCCGAAGGTGCCCAGGGCCTTGACGTTGCGCTGGAAGGCCATCAGGTCGAAGTAATAGTTGAACTCGTCTCGCCCCATTGAGTGGATGTCCATCTCCCTGCCTCCCTCGTAATAATAGTTCTTAAGATAATCGAAGATGCCGTCGCCGAGGGTGATGTAGGAATCCCGCAGCAGGGATACCGCGTCATACTGGGGCAGCCCCATCCGCGCGTCCTGGAAGTCAATGACGTAGGGGATGTCGTTGAAGATGATGAGGTTGCGGGAATGATAGTCCCGGTGGTTCAGGACAAAGAACTCGGGGCGGTACAGGGCACCGGCTATTTCAAGGAACGCCGTCCGCAGCCCCTCCCGGTCGCGCTCGGAGAGGCCGACATGGAAATAGCCCTGCAGTGCGTAATCGATGAAAAAATCGAACTCGAACATGAGTTTCTCAACATCAAAAGAGAGGGAGAAGGGCACGGAGCCCTTCCCCCGGATCATCTGAATCGAAAAGAGGTTTTCAATGCTGGACTGGTAGAGACGCGTGACAGTCTGTTCGTCGGACAGGGGGCAGACATATTCGAGCAGGTCGTCGCCGAGGTCTTGAAGAAGGAAGAGCCCCGGCCCGCTGTCCATGGCGAGGATTTCCGGCACCGGTACCGTATCTTTCAGGAGATTGTGCACCACCAGGAAAGGATAACCGGCTTCCGGCCCGTTGATGAACCCGGGGTCCCTGCAGAGAACGCAGGTGCGTTCCCCTGCCCTGACCCGCCAGTACCGACGGGTTGAGGCGTCGCCGGCCAGGGGCTCCACCGCGGTGAAGCCCCCCATGGCCCCGGCGAGAAAGGACCGTATGTCTTCATCAACCTGTATATCCATCGCCGCTCTCACGGTACCCTACTCCACGCCCCTGCGCAGAAACGCCGGTATGTCCAGGTCCTCGTTCTGGAAATCGCGGGTCCGCTTCCGCTCGTAATCGAGGGAAAAGGTCTGCATGCCGGCGGACACCCGCTTCTCGGACCTGGTCTGGCTCCCCTCGATGAGGGTGAGTGAGGTGCCGTTGACCGGCTGCTGCGCGCCGCCGCGGTTGATCATGTTGCGGCGCCGGTCGAAGCCGGTGGCGATGACGGTCACGCGCACCCGGTCGGAGAGGGCCGGATCGATGGTGGTGCCGAAGATGATGTTCGCCTCGGGATCTACCTGGCGGGTAATGACGTCGGTGACCTCGTTCACTTCGTGGAGGGAGAGGTCGTTGCCGCCGGCGATGTTGATGAGGACCGCCTTGGCGCCTTCGATGCTGGTCTCCTCCAGGAGCGGGCTGTTGATGGCCTGCTGGGTCGCCTCCAGGGCCTTGTTCTCGCCCGTGCCGATGCCGACCCCCATGAGGGCGTCGCCGGTCTCCTTCATGACGGTGCGCACGTCGGCGAAGTCGACGTTGACCAGGCCCGTGACCATGATCAGGTCGGCGATGCCCTGCACGCCCTGGCGCAGGATGTCGTCCGCGAGCTTGAAGGCGTCCTCGATGGGCGTGCGGCGGTCGATGATTTTAAGTAAAAGATCATTGTGGATGGTGATGAGGGTGTCCACCTTCTCCTTCAGGTTGGCGATGCCGGTCTCGGCCTGGGAGAGGCGCTTCTTCCCTTCCACCTTGAAGGGCTTGGTCACCACGCCGACCACCAGGGCGGAAAGCTCCTTGGCGACCTCGGCAACGATGGGCGCCGCGCCGGTCCCGGTGCCGCCGCCCATGCCCGCGGTGATGAATACCATGTCGGCCCCTTTGAGCGCCTTGTGGATCTTGTCCCGGTCCTCGTTGGCCGCCTCGCGGCCGATGCTCGGGTCCGCGCCGGCGCCGAGACCGCGGGTGAGCTTGGTCCCGATCTGGATCTTGACCTGGGCCAGGCTGTCCCTGAGCTGCTGCGCGTCGGTGTTGGCGACAATGAACTCCACCCCTTCCATCCCGGTGGCGATCATCCTGTTGACCGCGTTGCATCCTGCCCCGCCGACGCCGACGACCTTGATGACTGTTGCGAGAGGCTTTTCTTCTTCAAGTTTAAACATGTCAGTCCCCCTTCGATTCGGTATTATGTCTCATTGCGTCTTATATTTTTTCGCCTTGGCGTTTGATATGAAACAATGTTCTGCTTACTCCTAACATTCTTACTTCTGTTCCGCCCACCCGGAAAAGGGGCCAAGGATCCCACTAAGCCCGCAGTCCCCCTCCGGGGTATTTGAGGGGCTTACTTTACAAGTATTCCTCCAGCCACTTCTTCATCCTGCCGAACATACTGCCGCCCTTCTCAGGCGCGAGCTTCCCGGCCCGCAGCTGGTTCATCCGGAGGCCGTACCTGAGCAGACCCACCGAGGCGGCAAACTGAGGCGTCGCCACACGGTCCGCCAGACCGGCGATGTCCCGCGGCGAGCCGATGCGCACCGGCATGTTGAAGACCCGCTCGGCCGCCTCTATGGACCCGTCCAGCATGCTCCCGCCGCCGGTCAGCACGATGCCCGCCGAGAGCATCTCCTTCTTGCCCGAGAGGGTCAGCTCGCGGTCGACCATCTCCATCATCTCGGCGACCCGCGGCTCGATGATCTGGGTGAGCTCCTGGCGGAGCAGCTTCCGCGGAGGACGTCCGCCCACGGAGGGGACTTCCACCACTTCCGACGGGTCAACCAGGTCGAGGACCGCGCACCCGTATTTCTTCTTGATGAGCTCCGCGGACTCGATGGGCGTCCGCAGGCCGATCGATATGTCGTTGGTGACGTGTATCCCGCCGATGGAAAGGACCGTCGAATAGGCCACGCCGCCTTCAAGGTAAACCACGATGTCAATGGTGCCGCCGCCGATGTCGATCAGGGCGACCCCGAGCTCCATCTCGTCCCGGGAGAGGACCGCGTCCGCCGCGGCCAGGGGATTGAAGACGATGTCCCGGTACTGGAACCCGGCCTTCTCCACCGCCTTGATCATGTTCTGGATGCCCGATGTCACGCCGGTCACGATATGGACTTCCGCCTCCAGGCGGACGCCGGTCATGCCGATCGGGTCCTTGATGCCGATCTGGTCGTCCACGGAGAATTCCTTGGACAGCACGTGGAGGATCTCGCGGTCCATCGGTATCACCACCGCCTGGGCGGCCTCGATGACCCGCTTCACGTCGTTGGTCGTGATGGTCCTGTTGCGGCTCGACACCGCGACCACGCCGCGCGAATTCTGCCCCTTGACATGCTGGCCGCTGACGCCTATGATGCAGTCGTTCACCTCGTAGCCGGCCATCAGTTCGCCCTCGTCTATGGCCTTCCCGATTGCCGAGGTCGTGTTGTCGATATTCACGATGACACCGTTCTTCAGGCCCTTGGACGGCGTCACGCCGACGCCGATCACTTCGACCATGCCGTTCTGGTTCATGGTGCCGATGACCGCGCAGGTCTTCGTGGTACCGATGTCCAGCCCTACGAGTATGTCTTCCATACCATGTTCCTCCGTGTCACCTGACAACGACCGCGCTGCCGGTCATGTCAATCTCCTCCGGGTACCGCTCCGCACGGTCGCAGTAGCCGGCGACATATTTCAGCTTCATGAAATCCGCCGCATCCGGCCTCAGGATGAAGCCGGTCTTTCTTCCCCGCAATACTACCCTGATGCTGTTATCATTGCAATAAATTTCCGATAATTCCCTGTATATAACCGCATTTTGTTCGCGTACCCGGCCGAGGACCGCCAGGAGCCGCCTGACCCGCGCCGGCACCGGCCCGTTGCCCGCGTCGTCGGCCGCCGCATAGATGAACGGGACGCGGCCGGTATGCGCCTCGTCTCTTGCTATGACCGCATGGCCGCCGTCAAGCTCATACAGGTGCGTCCTGCCGCCCTTCACCATGGCGAGCACCAGGGCCGGCTTCTTCTCCTCGACCGTCACGACGAGCCTGTGCCCGCTCTCGTCAATGCTGTGCGAGGATAGGAATGCGTTCTTTTCCAGGGCCTCTTCGAGGGAATCCACGTCGATGGCGATCCCGCCGGCAACGGCCTTGATCCGGGCGCCGCGGACGACCTCGTATTTCGACAGCAGCTTCAGGCCCTTGAATTCGATGGCCTTCACCAGGCGTACGTCAGCCCCGCTGGCAACTCCGGCCGATACGGCCAGGACCGCCATAATTACCGTCATGTTCAATGCCATGCCCTTCATGATCTCAGTGCGCCCTCTTCTTTATCTCGTCAATGATGCGCGTTCCCGCCTTGTAGATGTCGCCGGCCCCCAGGGTGACGACGATATCGTCGTCCCGCACCAGGGCCGCGACCCGGGCCGGAATTTCCTCGAACCGCGAAACAATATCGACCGCCCGTCCCTCGTGCTTGCCCACCGCTTCCCGGATGAGCTGGGACGACACGCCGTCTATGGGCGCCTCTCCTGCCGGGTAGATCTCGGTGAGGAGGAGCAGGTCCGCGTTGGCGAAACACTGGCCGAACTCGTCCCAGAGGAGCTGGGTCCTGGTGTACCGGTGCGGCTGGAACACCACCACGGTCCGTTTCCCGAGCTTCTTGACGGCCTCAAGGGTGGCCCGTATCTCCGTCGGGTGGTGTCCGTAATCGTCGTATACGCGGACCCCGCCGGCCTCGCCCACGAGCTCGAGGCGGCGGCCCACGCCGCGGAACCCGGCGAGGCCCTCCCGTATCGCGTCGACCGAAAGGCCCAGTTCCAGCGCCACCGCTATGACCGCGAGGGAATTGACCGCGTTGTGGTTCCCCAGCTGGTTGATGCAGAACTCGCCCATTTCCTCGTCCCGGTACAGGCAGCGGTAGCAGGTCATGCCGTTTTCCATCCGGATGTCCACGGCCCTGAAATCGGCGTCCTCGGACAGGCCGTAGGTGTAATAGGGCCGCTCCACCTTCGGGAGGATCTCCCGCACGGTGGTGTCGTCGACGCAGAGGACCGAGTACCCGTAAAAGGGGATGGTGTTGATGTATGCCAGGAAGGCGTCCTTCAGCCCCTGGAAATACTTGTAGTAATCCAGGTGGTCGGCGTCGATGTTCGATACGATGCCGATGCAGGGGAGGAGCTTCAGGAAGGAGCCGTCCGACTCATCGGCCTCGAACACGATGTAGTCGCCCTCGCCGACCCGGGCGTTGGTGTTGAAGTTGAGCACCTTGCCCCCGACCACGGCCGTGGGGTTCATCCCGCCGTGGAAGAGCACGTATGAGAGCATCGAGGTGATGGTCGTCTTGCCGTGGGTGCCCGCCACGCCGATGCCGTACTTCATCCTCACCAGCTCCGCAAGCATCTCGGACCGGTGGATGACCGGGATCCGGCGGTTCCGGGCCTCGATAAGCTCCGGGTTGCTCTGACTGATGGCGCTGGAGGTGACCACCACGTGGTAATCATTGATATTGGACGGGAAGTGGCCGATGTACACCGTCGCGCCGAGGGACGCGAGGCGCCGGGTCTGCTCGGACTCGTTCAGGTCCGAGCCGGACACCTCGTAGCCCATGTTGATGAGGATCTCGGCGATGCCGCTCATGCCGATGCCGCCGATCCCTATGAAATGCATTTTTTTTGATTTACGAAACATGGTTCACAATTTCCTTCACAATCGTTTCCGCCGCGTTCACCATGGCCGCTTCACGGGCCTTCTTTGCCATGCGCTCCAGGGCGCGGGGATTGTTCATCAGGTCATGGAGCACCGGCATCACCTTTTCCGGCACCGCGTCGGCGTTGCTGATCTTGACCGCGGCCCCGGCCTGGACGAACTCGTCGGCGTTCCTGTCCTGGTGGTTGTCCGCGGCAAAGGGATAGGGTATCTGGATCGACGGCACGCCCATCGCCGCCAGCTCCATCATGACCCCCGCGCCGGAGCGCGATATGGCGATATCCGCCGCGCGGTAGGCAAGGCCGACTTTATCAATGAAGGGCGAAAGGTACACCGAGCCCTCGTCAATTTCCCTGTTGATCTTTTCTTTATATGCCTGATAGGAAAAATCGCCGGTGCTCCATATGAAGCCGATATTTTTAAGGTCGTCGGCATAATCCTTCTTGAGGCCGAATACCAGTTCGTTGATTCGCACCGCCCCCTGGCTGCCGCCGATGACCAGGACGACTTTCTTGCTGTGTCCCAGGTGGAAGACCCTGCGCGCCTCCTCCTTCTTGGCGTCCACCAGGACTTTCTTCCTGATCGGGTTGCCGGCCAGCACGTACTTTTCCTTGAACTTGAGGTATTCCGTCGCGCCGCGGAAGGTCCCGAAGATACTGGCCGCATGTTTTTCGAAGAACCGTGTCACCTTGCCGGGTACCGAGTTCTGCTCGCACACGAACAAAGGGACCTTCATGAGCTTCGCCGCCATCAGGGCCGGCGCGGAAACGTACCCGCCCATGCCGATGACGGCGCGGACATCGTTGTTCTTCACGATCTTCCGCACGGCGAGCATGGCCGCCGAGAAAACAGCCGGAAACAGGAGGAGCCGTCCGGGGTTCTTCGAGAAGGAAGGCGCGCGGTAGAGGAAGAGGTCTTCCTTCGCCACGTCGTTAAGGGATGAAAACCGCGCGTCGCGCCTCCCCGAGAGGAAAAGGGCCCGGACGCCGGCCTCCCTGAAGGCCTCGTACAGGGCCACCCCCGGGCTGATGTGCCCGCCGGTGCCGCCCGCCACGATGAGTACGCTTATATTGTTCACGCTGTTCACTGCCATACCTCTTCGAATAATTTCATGTCCTGCTTAACGGCGCCCCGGTATCGGGAGACGTTGAGCAAAATACCCGCCGCAATCATATTGGAAAGGAGCGACGACCCGCCGTAGCTGATGAAGGGCATCGGGATGCCCTTCGTCGGCAGGGCCCCGGTGACCACGCCCATGTTGATGAAGGCCTGCACCACGATCATGAGGGATAGCCCCACGGCAAGGAGCCTGCCGAAATTGTCCTGGGCCTCGGTCGAGACGACGATCCCGCGCCAGAGCACCGCCGCGAAAAGGAGCACGATGAGCACCGTGCCCACGAGCCCCGCCTCTTCCCCGATGACGGCGTAAATGAAATCGGTATGCGGCTCGGGGAGGCGGGACAGCTTCTGCGTCCCGTTGCCCAGTCCCACGCCGAGAAATCCGCCCTTCTTGAACGCTATGAAAGACTGTATAATATGATAGCCGATGCCGTAACGGTAGGCCCAGGGATTCAGGAAGGCGACGACCCGGTCCTTCCGGTACTGAACCAGGGATATCATCAGGTAAAACATAGGGATGCTGATGACAAAGAGCGAGAGCAGGTACGTGAAGGGGAACCCCGACACGAAGAGGATGAAGACCGACACGATCAGGATGTCGATGGCGGTGCCGAAATCGGGCTGGACGATGATCATCAGGAATATGACGGCCACGATGATGACCGGGATCAGGAGGCGGATGAAGTGGTCCTCGGCCTCGGAGGAAAACACCTTGGCCAGGTAGACGACCACGACGACCTTGACGAATTCCGCCGGCTGGAACGCCACCGGGCCGAAGCCGAGCCACCGGACCGATCCCTTGGCGCTGTGCCCGATGCCGGGCACCAGGACCAGGGCGAGGGCCGCGATGGATGCCAGGAGCAGAACCTTGGTGTACTTCATGTAATTGCGGTAGTCGATCTGCATGAAAACCAGCATGAAGACGAAGCCGATGGCGAACCAGAGGATCTGCTTCTTCAAGAAATAGTACGGGTCGCCGAAAACCTTGAGGGCGTACACGGCGCTGGCGCTGTAGCTCATGGCGATGCCGATGCCCGTCAGGGTGAGGATCACCACGAAGAGGACCAGGTCCGGCTCTTTCGAGCGCCGGATATCTATGAAGGATTTCAGGTCCACTGCAGTTCCCCTCTCTCCAGGCGGCGGAACGATCTTACGAACTCCGCTCCCCGCTCTTCGTAATTCTTGAACATGTCGAAGGAGGCGCACGCCGGCGACAATAAAATAACGTCGCCTTCACGGCTTTCCTTCATCGCCTTCACCACCGCGTCGTCCAGGGTGTCCGCGAACACGCAGCGGACTTCGTTCAATATCTTCGAAAAGTATTCCTTCGACTCCCCTATCAGCACCAGGGTCCGTATCTTCCCCTCCAGGCCGATCTTGAGCCGTGAGTAATCGTCGCCCTTGGTCCTGCCCCCCAGGATGAGGACACCCATGCCGGGGAAGCTGCGGAGCGCCGTGAGGACCGCGTTCACCGTGGTCGCCTTGGAATCGTTGATGAACTCCCTGCCGTGGAAGACGCCGATGCGCTCCAGGCGGTGCTCAAGTCCCGGGAAGGAATAGACCGCCTCGGCGATGCGTTTATAGTCGGGCCCCATTCCCCTCTTGTTCATGATCGCCAGCGCCGAAAGAACCGCCACCATGGCGTTCTGGACATTGTGGAGTCCCAGGACCTTCATCCGGCCGGCATCGAGGACCTTCAGGTCGCCATCTTTGAGAAAAACGGCGCCGTCGCGATAGAATATGTCGGCGTCCTCGGTCTCGACCGAAAAGGAGACGGCCCTCGATTTCACCCGGGCTGCGCTGCGCGAGCTCATGACGTCGTCTTTATTATAGATGAAATAATCGCCGCCGTCCTGGTTCATGGCGATCCTCATCTTCGCATCGAGGTACGCCTCCATGCCGTCATAGCGGTCCAGGTGGTCCGGCGTCACGTTCAGGAGGGCGGCCACATCGGGCTTGAAGTCGATGATGGTCTCAAGCTGGAACGAGGAGAGCTCGGCCACGACCACCGACTGTTCCGAGGTTTTGCCGGCGAAGGAGACAAGGGGGATGCCGATGTTCCCCCCCACGTAGGTGTCGATGCCCAGCTCCCGGAACACGTGGCCGGTAAGGGCCGTGGTGGTGGACTTGCCGTCCGTCCCGGTTATCCCTATGAGGTCCCCCTTCATGTTCCGGAAGGCCAGCTCCACTTCGGCCATGACCGGTATTCCCCTTTTATAAGCCTCCACGATCAGGGGTATGGTCTTCGGCACCCCCGGGGACAGGACCACGGCGTCGAACCCCTCGTCAAGGAGCGCCGGGTTCTGCCCGCCGGCGACGACCCGCACCGCGGGGTCGAGCTTGCGGATCACGTCGGCAAGCTCCGCCTCGCCCTTGCTGTCGGACGCGACAACGGTGACTTCCCGGGCCGCGAGAAAATTCGAAACCGCCAGGCCGGTGCGGTAGCTCAGTCCGACCACGAGTGCCTTATGTATATTAGTTCCTTTCATATAATTACATTCTTATGTTCTATAAGACCTCATCCCATAAACTTTCGGAACGTCCCCCCGACCCACCGGCGGGGGGCTTTCTGCAACCACCATTCCGTCAAGTCCCCCTGCGGGGGATTCAGGGGGCTACAGTATCTTCAGCGAACTCATTCCCAAAATAGCCAGTATTATCCCGAGCACCCACATCCGCACGACCACCTTCTGTTCCGGCCACCCGGAAAGCTCGAGGTGGTGATGAAAGGGCGCCATCTTGAACACCCGCTTGCCCCTCAACTTGAACGACGCCACCTGTATAATCACGGACAGGACCTCGATGACGAAGACCCCGCCCACGATGAACAGGAAAATTTCCTTTTTAATCATGACCGCCACGATGCCGATGATGCCTCCCAGGGCCAGGGAGCCGGTGTCCCCCATGAAGACCGTGGCCGGGTTGCTGTTGAACCAGAGAAAACCGATGGCGGCGCCCATGAGGGCCGCCAGGAACACCGTGAGCTCCGCGGCATCGGGGACGTAGGGGATCCGGAGGTACGCCGCGATCTTGGCGTGCCCGGCGAGATAGGCCATGATGCCCAGGCTTACGCCCACGGTCATGACCGACCCGATGGCGAGGCCGTCAAGGCCGTCGGTCAGGTTCACGGCGTTGGTGGCCGCCACGATCACCACGACGGCGAACATGACCCAGACGAAACCCAGGTCGGCGACCGCCGCGTTGATAAAGGGAACGTAGAGGGTCGTCGCCTCGGCCCTGTTCGAGGGAAGATAGTATACGACAAGGGCCACCGCCAGGCCGACAAGGATCTGGAATAGGAGCTTCACGCGGGCGGGGATCCCCTCCTTTCTTTTAAGGATCGACTTGATGTAATCGTCGGCGAACCCGAGGCCGCCCAGGAGCAGCGTCGCGGCGATCAGGGTGACCAGGTAGACGCTGGTGAAATTTCCCCACAGCATGATCGATATGAGGACCGCGCCGATGATGATGATGCCGCCCATGGTGGGAGTGCCGGCTTTCTTCTTGTGGCTCTCGGGGCCCAGGGCCCGGATCTCTTCGCCGAACTTGAGGACCCGCAGCCAGCGGATCACCAGGTTCCCCAGTATCAGCACCAGCAGGAGCGCCGTGAGGGCGGCGTAGGCGGACCTGAAGGTTATGTACTGAAACAGCCTCAGGAAGCCCAGGTGTTCTTTCAGCGGCAGTATAAAATGATAAAACATCTCACTCCTCTCTTCCGGTAAGGGCGCGCACCACGTCTTCCATCTTCATCGACCGCGACCCCTTGATTAAAATCACGTCGTTCTCATCGGCAACGGTATTCAGGTAACGGGACATTTCATCCTTGGTCTCAAACTGCCTGATCCTGTCATTGTCGAACCCGGCCCGCCGGGCGCCTTCGGCGTAGTGGTTCGCCATATCCCCCCAGACCAGGAGCATGTCAAATTTATTTTCATGGACCGCCCTGCCGCATTCGGCATGGTACCGCTCAGCGGTGCCGCCCAGCTCTTTCATGTCGGAAAGGACCGCGATCTTTCTCCGCTCCGGAAAAATCTCCCCCGTTGACCTGAGGGCGTACCGCAGCGACAGGGGATTGGAATTATAGCTGTCATTGATCACGATGAAGCCCCGGTCTATGATTTGGCTGCGGCCGTCGACGTTGACGAAGCCGGACAGCGCGGTCGCGATTGCCGCGGGGTCCATCCCGTATTCGGTTGCCACGGCGATCGCGGCCATGACGTTGTACACGTTATGGACGCCGTAGAGGGAGACCGCGATCTCCGTGCCGCGGAACGTTACGGAAAGGCTGTCCCGATAGAGGCGGTACGAATCGGGACGGACATCGGCCTTTTCGGACAGCCCGAAGCTCTTCACGACCAGGTCCGATTTCCGGGCCCGTTCCATTACGATGTCAAGGAAGGCCATGTCGCGGTTGATGATCAGCATGGATCCGGGCTTCATGCCGTGCATGATCTCCGACTTTGCCGACGCCACGTTCTCGACGGAGCCCAGGAATTCCAGGTGCCCCTCTCCCACGTTGGTGATCAGGGCCAGGTCGGGCTTCGCTATCTTCGAGAGGCGGTCAAGCTCGCCGGGGTGGTTCATACCCATCTCGATCACCGCCATCCGGTGGCCGGCCGAAAGGCCCAGGAGGGTCATGGGGACGCCGATTTCATTGTTGTAGTTCTTTTCATTCTTCAGGCAGTTCCATTTTGAACCGAGGATCGCGTAGACCAGTTCCTTGGTGGTGGTCTTGCCGTTGGTGCCGGTGATGCCGACAACCGTCGGGTCGATCTCGTCGCGGTGCCGCGCGGCGATCGACCCCAGGGCACGGAGCGTGTCATCGCACAGTATCTCAGCAATGCCCAGCCGCGCCGCCGTGTCGGTGAACCCCGGCTTCATCGTCAGGTACGAGCGGATGCTCCTGCTTTCGGACAGGGGCCGGATAAAGTCATGGCCGTCATATCTCTCTCCCACCAGGGGAATGAAGAGGCCCTTGGCGCCGATCTCGCGCGAATCGGTTGTTATGGTACCGATCTCCGCGGCAGGGTCTCCGCTGGTGATGCGGCCCCCGGCCGCCTCGGCGATCCTGCCCACCGTTGTCGCGCAGTCCACTATCACCTGACCGTCTCCTGTAAAAACCGCGCCGCCACTTCCTTGTCGTCGAAGTGGCGCTTCTCGGTGCCGATAATCTGGTAATCCTCGTGTCCCTTGCCGGCGATGACCACGATGTCGCCGTCGCCGGCCTCGGCCATGGCCCTGCCGATCGCCTCTTCCCGGTCGGGAATGATTTCATGGTTGTTACCCGTCATGCCGCCGGCGATCTCACTGATGATCAGCGCCGGGTCCTCGGTGCGGGGGTTGTCGCTGGTTACGATGACCAGGTCCGAGTTCTCCTCGGCGGCCCTGCCCATCAGGGGCCGCTTGGTCCGGTCGCGGTCGCCGCCGCAGCCGAACACGGTGATCACCCTGCGGTGCTCCAGCTCGTTCACCGATCTGAGGAGCTTCTGGAGGGCGTCCACGGTGTGGGCGTAATCCACGATGGCGATGAAGCCCCTGCCGGTCTTGAGCACGTCGAAGCGGCCGGGCACGGTTTCGAGGTCCGCCAGGCCGCCGGTGATGTCGTCATAGGGGATGCCCATCTGATGGGCGACGGCCAGGGCCGCCAGGGAATTGTAGAGCTGGAACGTGCCCAGCAGGTTAAGGTTCACCGCGACGCCCGTGTCGGGGAGGCCGAGGCGGTAGGATAGTCCATGCATCGAATTGTTGACGCTCCCCGCGAGGGGCATGTAGTCCGAAGCCGTTTCTATGCCGAAGCTTTTGACCGGATACGAATAATGGTTCCTCATCATGTAGATCTCATGGCCGTAGAAGTCGTCGGCGTTCACCACGCCGCAGCGCCCCTTTTTATAGCTGTTTTCAAGGAGCCGAAAGAGCCGCTTCTTCGCGTTGAAGTAATGTTCAAAGTCACGGTGAAAATCGAGGTGGTCCCGGGTCAGGTTGGTGAACACGGCGGCGTCGAAGTCGATGTCATCGGCCCGCCGGAGCTCCAGGGCGTGGGACGATACCTCCATGATAACGGTGTCGACGCCGTCCTTCATCATCCGGTACAGTATCTCCTGAAGGTCCCTTGATTCAGGGGTAGTGTTAGCCGCCGGCGTCTCCCGTCGGCCCCACCGGTAATTGATGGTGCCGATAACGCCGGGGTTGCGGCCGTGGCGCTTCATGATGGCTTCGAGCATGTAGGTGATCGACGTCTTGCCGTTGGTGCCGGTGATGCCGATGGCCAGCATGGAGCGGGACGGAAACCCGAAGAAGGCCGCTGACAGGCGGGACAGGGCCGTCCTGGTGTCGCCGGCGGCCAGGAGGCCGACGCCCCGGTCCTTAAGCCAGCCGAAGTCGGCAAGCCGTTCCCGCGCGACGCAGACCGCCGAAGCTCCGTTATCCACCGCGGTATCAACGAAGCGGTGCCCGTCGCTGGTGAAGCCCTCAACGGCGATGAAAAGGCTTCCCCTCCTGACCTTCCGGGAATCGTATTCAACGGAGGAGACAACGACGCCGCCGCCGTTTACGGCCTCGGCAGCGCCGCCCGACCGTTCCGCCAGATCAGCGAGGGATATTTTTATCTGTCCGTTATTATTGAGCATCCGCTTTATCCATCACGACCACGCTGACATCGCCCGGAAGCATGGCCCGGTAGCCGTTCTTCCGCGCGTGCTCCTCGACCGCCTCCATGCGGCGGTATCGTTCGATTTCGTAGAGCCGGCGGTCATTGTCCTTCGCCAGCTCCGCCGCCGCGCGGGACAGCGCGCGGTTTCTCATCTTTATCTGCACGACCTCGATGTTCTGCCAGACATACAATATGACAAACAGGCTCATCGAAAATATTATGACCATGTATTTCATGGCCGTTCCTCCGCTATCTTCTCGCAGACCCTGAGACGAGCGCTCCGGGCCCGGCTGTTGCCTTCAATTTCGTCTACTTCAGGGCGAAGAGGTTTTTTCGTCAATAGTTTTACATCGGGCGTTCCGGTGCAGCGGCAGTTCCGCGGCTCTTCCGAACAGGAGCAGCCCCGGGCCATGCGCCGGAAAGCTTCCTTCACGATGCGGTCCTCCAGTGAATGAAAGGATATCGCCATGATCCTTCCGCCGGGGGCCAGGAGGCCGTGGGCCTGCCCGATGCTCTCCCCGATGGCGGAAAGCTCGTCATTTGCCGCTATTCTCAGGGCCTGGAAAACCCTTGTCGCGGGATGTATGTTCTTCACGTGAAATTTTTTCGGGATCGCTTTGAGTACCAGTTCCGCGAGCTCGGCCGTGCCCTCAACCGGCTTCGCGCTCCGCGCCCTGATAATGGCGGATGCGATCCTCCGCGACCAGCGCTCCTCGCCGTAGCGGAAGATGATGTCGGCAAGCGTCTTTTCGTCGGCGGTGTTGACGATGCGGTACGCGCTCTCCGCGCTTTCGTCCAGCCTCATATCAAGCCTTTCATCCCTGGCAAATCCAAACCCCCTGCCGCTGGCCTCGTAGTGGTACGAGGATATCCCGAAATCATACAAAAAGTAATTCACCTGGCCTTTCAGATGGCCCAGATGCTGATAGATATGAGCAAAATTATCGTTAACGAAATTAATTCGGTTTCCATAACGCCCCAGCCTCTCCTTTGCCTTCTGCATGATCTCGCTGTCCCTGTCGAAGGCCGTGACGGTGAGATCCGCGAACCGCTCCAGGAACAACTCCGAGTGGCCACCCTCTCCGGAGGTGCAGTCGACCAACATTCCCGTTCCCCGGTGCGCCGAATCCTCCACGAAGCGGACCAATTCCCTCGGCATTACCGGAATATGGAAATACTGCACACTCGCCTCTCATGTGTTATGTCGCATTAGAAAAAGCTTTTTTCTCTATACATAACCGGCATCCCACATGCCGGGTCTGCATCACTCACACGCCAAGGTCCACGGCAAGGGCGTTCAGCGAGTCCTGGTCGGGCCGGTACCGGTTGTATATCTCGGTGGCCCAGATCTCGATCTTGTCGTTCAGCCCCAGGATGGTTACCTCGCTCTTTATCTGCGCATACTCCAGGTGGCTGGACGGGATGATGATCCTGCCCTGCTTGTCCAGCTCCTGGTCGCGCGCGCCGCCCATGAGGTGGCGGACCCAGTTCCTGTTGGTGGGATTTGACTGCGGCAGCGGCACCAGCTTCTCCCGCACGAACCGCTCCCAATCCTCTTCCCTGAATGCCATGATGCACCGGTCAAAGCCGTAGGTGAGCACGAGCTTGTTGATGACGGCGTTCTCCCCGAAGGCCTTGCGGAGCTTCACCGGAATCGCGACCCTGCCTTTTTCATCCAGGGTGGGGTTGTATTCTCCCATGAACATCTTCTGGTTCACCACCATCAGGATATATTCAACATTAATCCCCACTTTTCCCCACAAGTTGACACATGCGACATAATTTGTCAACAATAAAATAAAAAATATACACTTTCTGAATTTGTGTTGGAAGATTGTGGGGCCTTCCATCGGGTTGATTCATGTGGCTAGTTATCGGTGAAATGGAGTAAACACAGGGTCAGAGTAAAAAAATAACCATAACATGAAATATAAATGTATACAAGTTAAGGATATGCCTTGAACAGATACTAACAGAATGCTCTGAACATAGAACCGATAACAATCGGACTATAATTATTATTTACCCGGTGTCAGAGTAAAATCCTATTTGTATGTAACCTGGTTTTTGTCTATAAATAATATCTTAGTAAATTTTCCTTGACACTTCCATGGTAAAATATTTTTTGTTAAAAACATTGGTTAAATAATGTTGCAATAACAGTGCGGAAAATGGGGCTCCGGAGGTACATTAAGACCCCATACAAAATATATTATGCCGTAAAACCGCGGGTGTAGTTCAGTGGTAGAACTCCAGCCTTCCAAGCTGGTCACGTGGGTTCGATTCCCATCACCCGCTCATCGTAAGTCCTCGAAAATTAAGGACTTACGGATAAGCCTCCCGAAACCGGGCGCTTCTAAATCATCCAAGTGTGACCAAACTGTGACCAAACAGACGGCACACAAAACGAGGTTTATGATGGCGTCACGGAAACCGTTTTCACTTCTCAAAAGAAATTCTATTTATTATGTACGCTTTCGCCTACCCGACGGATTGCGCTCTGTGCCTAAATCTACAGGTCAAACCGCACGAGGACGCGCTGAAGCGTGGGCAATAGAGTATTTGCAGGCAGGACAAGGGCAAATCGTCGTCAAAGAGAATATAACCTTTCAAGACTTCTCAAATAACTTCTTTGACTGGAACGGTACATGGGCAACTGACAAGCGCGTCCGGGGGTTGCGAATCTCGCCTCGTCATTGTCTGGAAAGAAACGACCTTTTAAACAATCACTTAAACCCCGCCTTTGGAAAACAGAAACTTACCGCCATAGACCGGGCACTTATAAAAGACTTCAGAAATACCATGTTCAAAAACGGGTTTTCTGGAAGCACTATCAACAAGTGTCTATCCACGATTAAAACAATACTTGATGCGGCAGAAGAAAGATCACTCATTCAATACGTTCCACGTATCGACCGCGCCGCAGATAATCCGAAAAGAAAAGGAATCTTAACACTCGAAGAGGCCAAAAGGCTTTTCTCATTTGAATGGATGACACGTCCAGCTTTCAGACACCCCGTAAAAAGTGACTTCATGGGACAAGTCGCGAACTTGCTCGCGATAACGACAGGACTCCGTTTGTCGGAAATACAAGCACTTACTCTTGCGGACATACATCTTGAAAGAAATTATCTTACTGTACACCGGAGCTGGGACCATAGACTTTTCTGTTTTAATCAGACAACGAAGTCAGGCAAAGAACGAACGATCTTTTTTTCGGATTTGGTTAAATCGCAGATACGGCGATTAATTGATATAAACCCTTTCGGGAAAGACCCTGATAATTTCCTATTTTTCGGAGACCAAAGAGAGAGGGCAAAAGATCAAAGATTTTTTATGCAATCGCTATATTACGCCCTTGAAAAAATCGGAATTGATCCAGCCGAAAGGCAAAGACGGAACATAACCTTTCACGGACACCGGCATTTTTTAAACTCGTTACTGATCGGCGCAAAGGTTCCATTACAGACCGTACAGTCGATAACAGGACACCTCACGGCAGAGATGTCACAACATTACTACCACATTGGCGTTGATGATATGCGGGGAGTTTTACAAATCACGGATGCAATTACAACGGGTATCAAGACAGAACCTATTCAATAAAACGATTGACGGAGCAAACAAAAAAACTATCATAATAACATTATTCACGGGATAGGTGCGGAAGTCATGAGCCGTACCGACAAGGACGCTTCCTACGTCTTTCCCGCGACTTTACAAGGGAAGCAAGACGAAGGAGGTTTTGCAATATGAAGTCAGTACCCAGCGAAGACGAATTACATGAGGACGAAGGCAACAAAGAGATAGACGATGCCCTTCATTCCGTATCAGAGAACTTAACACTTATGATAAACAGACACGGCTCGCCGTCTGAAATAAGGCGAAAACTCGAAAGCCTACCCACGCAACAAATGTGTGAGCGTGCACAATTCTTTAAAGACGAGTTTGGTAAAATCGAAGCCGAGCTTTTAAATGTGAAGGCAATGTTTCGGCCGCGCACTCCGCAGAATGTTTTTACGTACCGTCCACAAAATGAGATCAACCTGGTTGTAGTGTTCACACCGTATCAACACGCCTTACTTAATGATTTATCGTACCGAATAGGAAACTTTATAGAACTGATTAACAGTATACTCAGCATTAACCGGTTGTGTCCACCGGAATCATCGATGACAGATGATTCCCTCCGACCTCAAGTCGGAAACGTACAGACGACAGAAGAAACCGAATCAAGAATCATCAACGTTTGCGCGAACGCACTTGGCATTTACGATACATTAAAAAAACGAACTTTTACAACGTACGTCAATGCACTCCTTCATCCCGGTGATTCAGATAATCCCCAAAGACTTATCATTCTAAATGACTCTTTATGCTTTTATAGTGACGGCATCACTAAAGAAATAGAGTTGCGAAGATTCTTGATCGCTTTTGCTGACATTTTGAAAGACGAAGGAATTGTTGATAAACCGCCACAAGGAGAAGACAGAAAGGGTTCCCCCGCAATTCCATACAAAAAGTATGCAGAAGCTTTCTCCTTCTCTCTTGATGGCAAGACAAAAAAATCTTTTAAGCCTAAAAATATTAAAAATTCAGCCACAAGTATTGACGAATCAATTAAACAGCAATTAAAAAAAGCCCTGCTATTTCAAGTCTAAAAAAGTCCTAATCCAAGTCCAGACAAAAGCAAAGACACTCCATATCATTAAATACGTTCAAAGGCTTACCTTTGATAACTTTTATTGATCGGAGAATCGAATGCAAAATCAAGAATCAGTCAACTCGTTTGACAAGATGCGAATCAGACGCGCGGCAGAATATTTTGACGTCAGTCAGAGCTTTATTCGTCACGCACTTATGGATCGCAGGCTTTCCGCGTATCGTCTCGGCAGAACGGTTTATGTTTCAAGAACAGAGATTGAAAATTTTATAAATTCGAATGTGGAAAAGGCGGTGCTTAAATGACAGCACTAAAAGAATCGCTTTTATGGCTGGAGCATGAAATTCAAACCATGAAATACGGGTCAGTTGCGCTGACTGTCACGGTGCACGCGGGTGAACTTAAAAGGGTCGAAAAAACTGTTTCAATCAAAGAACAACTTGAAGCCAAATGTGAGGCAGAATGAGAACAAAATTAAATGGAAAGAGCAGATGCGCCGCACGCGCTACCTGCTTCGATAAAGAAACCGAACCAGATATAACTATCCTTGATGAGGATTTTATACCATCAAGAGATTACCATCCACTGAATTTTTGTAACGATGACGACATCCGTATCTCAGTTGGGATTGCTATTGAAATGAAAAAACTGTCTCCCGAGGAGTTTAGATTTTTCCTGCTCGTTTTAAGACGAGCGTCCGCAAATCACGGTTATGAAACCGTCATAAGCTCTTCTGACATTACGCGTATTGCCAAATTGACCCGCCAAGAGGCGATAACGGCGAGAGAATCATTGGTACAAAAGGAGCTTATTAGAGTTAGAGCTGAAGAGAACCTTGAAGGCGACAGGCACTGGGAATTCTACTCTATTCCGGGCGGTGAAAAAATATGGAGATGAATATTTTTGAACGCGCCCGGAATAGTGTCACCCGAGATACACAAAGCTTTTTCGACGCCCTATTCAATGGTGAAGACGTAATAACATTTTTCACATCCAACGTTCCGAGGAATGGATTCAATCCGGGCGGCCATAACTTGCGAAAAGCCTCTGTAGACACCGTGACCATCACAGGGCTGCATGATGAATATTTCATGCCGAACTTATCTCACGGGGTCGCTACCGGACAAATGGGAATTACAGACAAAACGATTTATCGATGTTACTCCGTTTTTATCGATTTTGACGAAGGACAGCCGTTGCCGGAGAAATGGCACCTTCAGCCATCGGCAATCGTCAAACGAGAAGACGGGAAAGGATGGCATGTATATTTTTTTATCCATCCAACCGATAACATCAAGTTATGGCGGCAGGTGATGAAACAGTTAATTGCATACTATAGAAGTGACCCCGCTGTCAGCAATCCAGCCCGATGGATGCGGGTTCCGGGGTCTACTCGCTACAAGCAGGAGAAAGACCCCGAGCAAAAGCCGCTGAAATACGAAATAATTGAATGCAACACTATCCGGTATTCGCTGGAAGAACTTACGGCTTCGCTGCCAACACCGAAGCAAGATCAAGAGCGTTTTTGGACAAGTGAAACGCCGAAATCTCTCTTAAAAATGGCGCTGGAAACGATCAGGAACGCGCCAGAGCACGAAAGGAACCACACGCTTAGTATTTGGGCAGGAAGGGTATTCCAGCGATTCCCGGAAGAGAAATGGAGTGAGATTACGCAGCAATTGACGGATGCAGCGCGGGAAGTCGGCCTTGACAGTGACGAGATTTCAAAAACACTAAACAGTGCTGAAGGATACGCCGAGAAAAAAGCCGAAGAGGATGACGAGGAAAAGCGCGGACGGCCAAAGAAAAGCAAGACCGCAATAGAGCTTTTACAGAAATATCCTCTTTATCGATTCAAAAAGCAGAGGGTTTTAGTCCGGGATAATCAGTCGCTTCAAATAGGATCAGAGGGATATAAAGACTTTATACAAGGTGAATTTTACAAAGCAACAGGCGACACGCTCACGGCGGCGCAGCTTGACGAAGTGTCAAGGATTCACCGTTCGCAAGCGGGAGAATCAGAGGAGCGAGAAGTCTATATCAGGAACGCCGCTCCGACCAGCGCCAGAAGCTATATTGACTTTAATGACGGTCAAAATACAATTATCGAAGTTGACGCTCACGGCTGGCGAGTCTCGGAAAACCCGCCTGTCATTTTCAAACGCCCTTCGAGCATGGGAGCGCTTCCTTTCCCTGAAAAAAACGGATCAATTGAACCTCTCAAAGAAATATTCAATCTCGAAAGAGAAGAGGACTCCCCTGTCATTATCGCGGCGCTGGCGTACATACTCCGAGGATGTCCGAATAGTCACGGGACATATCCTGTCATTGTCGCAACCGGAAGAGAAGGCTCGGCCAAGTCTACCTTTATGAAGATAATCAAGAAGCTGGTTGATCCGGGAACGCCGTCAACGCGCACGCCGACCGCTGACTTGAAAGACTTATTTATTGGAGCAAATAACGCCCTTGTCTACTCTCTGGACAACGTTTCATTCTTCAACCATGAAATGTCAGATGCGCTGTGTTCTCTTGCAACCGGCGGCGGATTTGCTCGCAAGACAAATTACACGGATGACGAAGAGACGATTTTTGACATTCGCCGCGCTATTCTGCTAAACGGTATTTCATTCGATATAGCTCCCGATCTTCTTTCACGGTCAATATTGATTGAGCTTCGACCGCCTTCGGTGTACAGGACAGAAGAAGAAATATGGGCGACAGTCGAAAGGATCAGGGCTTCGGTTTTGGGCGGTCTGTTAACGATGATTTCCGATGCAATGCGAAATGAGCAGATTATCAAGCTCGAACAGAGCAAAAGTGGAAAGGATGATAGTCAGACACGGCTTGCGGATTTCAAAATATTTTCTATTGCGCTTGAACGCGGTCAGGGTTGGGAGGAAGGAAGAATCATTTCCTCGCTCTTAACGGCTCAAAAAGATATGTTGGAAGAAAAAGCATCAGAAAACCCTTTAATTCAGGTTATTGTCAGAATAGTTCGGGAAAAAGGCGTCTGGACAGGATCGGCCTCAATGCTTTTTGACGAGATCAACAATCGCACCTGCGATTTCGCCGCACGTCCGAAGTCAGCGGTAAAATTAGGATTACTTTTAAAGCGCTACCATAAGGTTTTAGAGAGTCAGGGAATAAATATCACGCAAAAGCGCGAGGGAGGAGGTTCACGCAGATGGGAACTGTCAACTTTCGACAGAAAACCGACACAGGGTCGCAAACAGATTGCAATTTAACCAAAAATCATACGCGGCTTCGTCGCGAATTGTGACAGGTGGGACAGGTTTCCCCCTCTTTTATCTGTTTATTACAGGAAATTAAGAAGAGAGAAGGAGAAGAGGAAAAAGGGAATTTCGCGTATATAAGAGTGAAATGGCAGCTAAACCCGTCACACCCGTCACAGATTTTCTTCACAAAATAGGAGTGAGATCATGGCTAATGAACAGAATTTGAGGCCTCAACCGATCCGAACCAAAGAGGAAGCAAAGAGAAAAGGACGAGCCGGCGGAATCGCATCCGGAGAGGCGCGGCGCGAGAAGAAGCGCCTGTCCGAACTTTGCGCCGAAGCCCTCGCCGCTGAATACGACATTGTTATTGAACGGGAAGTCAGGGTCGATGGGAAGGTCGTCCGCCAGGAGAAACGAAAGAAGCTGCAAGGGCAGGCGCTGTTTAACCACGTCTTTGGAAGAATACTTTCCCGCTGTGACTCCACCACGGTTCAGCTTCTTAAAAATATAGGTGACTTAACCGAAGGGCAGAGATATAGTCACGAAATAAACCAACTGCACATTGACGAGAACGACGAGGCCGTACAAGAGCTGCTTAAGAAATATGGAATAAAAAATTAGGATATATGATTAACTGCTCAACGGCGAAGCCGTAAAAAATTCCTTGCAAAACACGGATTATGACATAAGATCGGTATGATAATTTGTAGAGAGGGGGTCATGGCAACAATGAAACGGATATTTTTAATGGTTCTAATGTTTTCAATGTTTGCAGGCGCAGTTTCATTTACTTTTTCACAGGATCAACCGGCCAAGGTTGAAGACAAGAAACTCGATGGTGAATCGACAGACGAATCCCTAAAGGATAAACAACCAACCGCTGAAGAATTGGCGTATCGATCGGACACGGTAACCATACTTAAACTTATAGGAAATATTCGCGATTTTAAGAGTAATTACCAAGACACGGAAGTTCAAAAAAAAGCAAGAGAGCGCAAGCTGAAAGAGGCTCTCGCACGAATCAATGCCAGTTACAAAGGAAAGCGCTTAACGCTACAACGGGCCGAGCTTGATGATGTCATCGCAAATGACAATATTGAGCACTTTCCCTTCCTCGGCAAGAAGGAAGATTGGGAAGTGCCTGGTAAATACACAGCTACTTACTACATTCCGTTGCCTAAAAAGGTCGAAGATTCGACACTGCACAGAGGTGGGATAGCTATTGGTCAGCGCAAAAATAAAGATGATGGTACAACCGCTTATGAAGAGTTTCGTCAGGGGTTACCCAGCGGGCAGCTCGACTTCGAATCATTTCAATATCTGATAGTCAAGATTGTGAAAACCTATCCAAACGAAAACAGCGTTATAAATCTCCGTAAAGGCAGCGTCGCACCACTAACCGGCAAGATTCACGGCGTATATTATAATGATATTGGTGATGAATTAACGATTTGGATTGATTAACGGCGCAGAGATACCTACAATTGCGGCTGATGCACCTCACGCCTTCGTATAGCCGCATTACATTATTTTCCCCAGGCAGAGGTGTGACCAAAAGTGTGACCAAATTTAAAACATAACCCTGCACAACCGTACAAATCAATACTACTTTCCTGTCACTTCCCATTAACTTGTTGACAAAAAAGCATCAAGAAGACTAAATAAACATATAGAAGCGGCGCGGCTGAAGGGCCTTCCAAGCCTTCCAAGCTGGTCACGTGGGTTCGATTCCCATCACCCGCTAAAAAAAGCGAACTTTTACCGGTTCGCTTTTTTTATGGCTTGAATAATATCCGGCAGCAATTAAATTGCAGCAAATCCAATCATCCAGGGAAAACTACATGGATATAGATATCACCGCGCTGGTGCCCGACTCACGCTGGTCCGTCATCTTCAGGGACAGCGGCTCATGGCGCGCTGGCCTGTACCGGCCGGATGCTGCACGGCCGGAGGACGTGACCGTGCTGGAGCGGCACACCTGCCCTGAGCTTTTCGTGTGCCTCCAGGGCAGGGCCGGCCTGGTCCTGAAAAACGGCACTGACGAAAGAATCGTTGAAATGGCCCCGAACCAGGCCCTCCTGGTCACGGAGTATCATAACGGCTTTGCCATCGACCCGGAGGGATATTTCCTGGTGATCGAGCGGACCGCCTTTACCACCGAATACATCGACCGCAAAACCGGCGCCTTTATAAGAAAAGTGGAAGTAAAGGAAGACACCGTATTATGAGGAACATATGCGTTTACTGCTCGTCCAGCTCGGCCGTGTCCCGGGAATATTACCAGGAGGCCTATAACCTGGGACAATGCCTGGGCATCAACAACTACACCCTTGTCTATGGAGGCGTATCCGTCGGCCTCATGGGAGAAGTGGCCCACTCGGTATATATCAACGGAGGCAAAATCATATCCGTCATACCCGAATCGATTAAGAACCGCGGGATCACCTTCGATAAGGCTGATTACATCATCTACACGAAAAATTTACGCGAAAGAAAAGCTATCATGGAGTACCAGTCCGAGGCCTTTATCGCCCTCCCCGGCGGGTTCGGCACTCTTGAGGAGGTGATGGAGATCCTGACACTGAAGCAGCTCCAGGCTCACAACAAGCCGGTAATTTTCATCAACACCAACGGCTTCTACGATAATTTGCTCGGCTTTTTTAATACGATGTACAGGGAAAGCTTCGCGAAAAGCGTATACCAGAACCTGTATAGCATTGTTCCTGACGCGGAAAGCGCCATCAGGGTATTGGAGAACTACGAACCCATCGAGCTGGAGACCAAGTGGTATTAGCAGTGCGCCGTGGCCCGCTTTTACCCACCCGTTACAAAAGCACCTCCATGCACCAAGGCGGGCGGGAACATCCTGTTCCCTATGCGCGAAAGCGGGCCCCGGCGCACAATATTACATAATACCGCCAACTCCGGGTCCGAAACGATATCTTTCGTAATTCACGAGGAAAGCGCCATGAACTACAAAATCATTTCTTCAAAAGAAGAAACCGCCGTTATCAGGCTGCAGAGGACCCGCACCCTGGAACGGATCCTGGGGGTAATCTTTTTCCTCATCGGGATTGTTTTCCTGCCCATCGGCCTTATCCTTTTCCTCGCTCCAGAATATGACATCCACTATCCTTTTTTCTGGACCGGCTTCGGCCTCCTCTTTCTCATGGGGGGCATCATGGTGAGCACGCAGCTGAAGATCCCGGAATTCATCGAGTTCGACAATGGCGAAGGCGCCTGCATCGTCAGGGACACGAAAAAAGATGATTCTGATAGGGCGGTTATTCCCTACGGTGAAATCGAAGGATTTCACGTGCATTCTCGCATGAACGATCGATCCAAATCCCACGCGGTGGAGATGGAAAAGAAAGACGGGGCCTTCTGGACCCTGTTCTCGGTGAAGAGCAGGGAGGCGGCAGAGGCGTTCCACGAACGCCTTGCTCAAAGCGTAAACCTTTCCGTTGCTTCGTCAAAAACCGGGGAGCAAAAAAAACCGGATCATGTTGAGATCGCGAAAAGCGCCGGCGCAACGACCTTAACCTGGAAAAACAGGCACACCCTTAAATCCTGGATCTTTCTCATCCTGGCGCTGTCATCAATGGGAATGCTCATGTACGGATCAAAGCCTTACGCGGAAGGACCGGTCCAGTATTGCATCGCCGTGGGTTTTATCTGTCTCGTCACCGCAACCGCCGTTTTCTCCCTCCTGAACAACATCGGCAGGAAGCATCAAATAGATATCACCGGGGATACCTTCACGTATCGAAAGCTCGGCGGCATCATTAAATCGGGACAATTCTCCATTCCGATAGGGGAGATCGACTCCATACTGTTCAATTCAGGGCTATCCACAATGGAAACAGTCATATACGTGCTTAAAAAAGAGGAAAAGATCATGCTCCAGGAGATCAAGCGCGGGACCTTTCAGAAGAACGATATATTCAAAGCCATCGCCCTGATGAAGAGCATCAGGAAAATCGAGGTGGGCGACCTCTCCATCGCCGGAAAGGTCGCCCTCGAAAACCTTCTGCAGAAAACGGTGCAGGAGCTGAGCGGAAGGAAGGGGCTTTAAGACCCTGAGAGCATTCCCGGCAGAAGGATACTCTCAGGGATTGGTGGACTGAAGGACAGACGCCACATCAAAACCGACGACATTCTTTGCCACCACATAAATCCGGTATGCCGTTCCCGCCAACAGGCCGGTGAACTGGTGCGAACCGCCGGACACATCATAGGGGCCGTCCGTAAAATTACTTATCACTGATCCTGTAGCTGAAATGACGCCATCAAAACCAATGTAGGCATAAATCGTTGGCGTCGGATTTCCAGTAGTTGAAAAGGCCGGCTGATCTATCGTTATTTCAAACTGGGTCACCCCGGAAACGGTCAGCGGCGTAATCATGACCGGCGCGGCCCCCCCCGTACTCTGGACGATTGTCTCCACATCAAAACCGACGACATTACTAGCCACCACGTAGACCCGGTACGCCGTATTGGGCAGAAGCCCCGTAAACTGGTGCGAGCCGCCGGACACGTCATAGGGGCCGTCCGTGTAATTGCTCACCACCGAGCCGGCCACGGAAATGGTGCCGTCAAAACCTATGTATGCGTACACAGTCGGCGACGGGTTCCCCGTTATCGAAAAGGTCGGCTGATCTATCGTTATCGCAGTTGTTGTCACACCGGAGGTGGCCAGGACGTTCATCACCGGCGCTGCGCCCCCCGTGCTCTGCGCGATCGTCTCCACGTCGAAGCCTAGGCCGTTCTGAGCCACCACGTAGATACGGTATGCCACGCCCTGAATCAGGTTCGTGAACTGGTGCGAGCCGCCGGACACGTCATAGGGGCCGTCCGTGTAATTGCTCACCACCGAGCCGGCCACGGAAATGGTGCCGTCCAGGCCAATATAGGCCTGGACTATTGGTGACGGGTTCCCCGTTGTTGAAAAGGTCGGCTGATCTATAGTTATTTCGGTCGCGGTCACGCCTGACGTGGAAAGGGCATTCATCACCGGAGCCGCGCCACCCGTGCTCTGCGCGATCGTCTCCACGTCGAAGCCAATGCCGTTCTGCGCCACCACGTAGATGCGGTATGCCGTGTTTTGCATAAGGTTCGTGAACTGGTGCGAGCCGCCGGACACGTCATAGGGGCCGTCCGTGTAATTGCTCACCACCGATCCGGCAACGGAGATGGTGCCGTCCAGGCCGATATAGGCGCGCACCGTCGGGGTCGGGTTCCCTGTCGTGGAAAAGGTCGGCTGATCTATCGTGATATTTGTCGTATCCACACCGGACGTGGAAAGGGCGTTCATCACCGGCGCAGCTCCTCCCGTGTTCGTCGTAATCGTCTCTACATCAAAACCAAGTACATTCTGCGCCACCACGTAAATACGGTAGGCAGTGGTGGGCATCAACCCGGTGAACTGATGGGATGAGGCGGATACGTCATAGGGACCGTCCGTGTAATTGCTGACGACTGATCCGGCAACGGATATGGTGCCGTCCAGGCCGATATAAGCATACACCGTCGGCGCCGGGTTCCCCGCCGTTGAAAAGGTCGGCTGGTCTATCGTTATCTCGGACGTCGTTACTCCTGATACAGACAGGGCATTCATTACAGGGGTGATGCTGCCCGTGCTCTGAACAATCTGTCTGACGGAATAACCGCTGCTGTTCTGCGCCACCACAATAACCCGATATATCGTTGTTGGGGACAGGCCCGTGAACTGATGGTTCCCGCCGGACACATCATAAGGCCCATCAGAGAAATTGTTTACGGTAGACCCGGTAACAGATATGGTGCCATCCAGACCGATCCATGCATCTACTGTCGGCGCCGGATTTCCCACCGTGGAGAAGGTTGGCTGGTCTACTGTTATTTCGGTAGATGTTACTCCGGACGTGGCCAGTGCATTCATTACCGGCGCGATGCCCCCCGTGCTATCGGTAATCGTCGCGACAGAATAGCCCGAACTGTTCTGCGCCACAACATAAATGCGGTATACGGTATTCCCCGCAAGACCATTGAATGTATATGCCCCCGCTGATACGTCCACCGGTCCTTCCGTGATCGTGCCGCCCACCGTCGAACCGGTAATCGTAATTAAACCGTCCGGACCGATATAGGCCTGTATCGTCGGGTACGGATTCCCCGACGTAAAGAGTGTCGGCTGCGCCAGGGTTATCGAAGTTGAACTGACGGCGGTTATGCCCAGGGCATTCAATACCGGCGTTGTGGTGAAAAAGAGACCGTATACCAGCTGAGAAAGGTTGTTTGATTTCATGTAGCCGCTGCAGCCGGTTGCGGTCACCGCAAGGGCTGTTATCGCGGCAATGATATAATTTTTTATATTCACGTTAATCGTTTTCATCTCCGGGAACCCCCTTCCCTTTGTTCGTCTTTTCCAGCTTCTCTTCCTTTTCCTGCTGGATATTTTTCTTTATGACTTTCTGGAGCTCTTCAAGCTCCTTGACCTTTTTCCCCACGTCCTTGTAATAGAGATTATACCTCCGCGCCGACCTGAATTCTTCAACTGCGGAATCGATATCATTCGAAAGGAATTGCGACATCCCCTTCCAGTAATGCTCTTCTGCTTTTTTCCTCATGGCCTCCGCCACCGGATAGAACGAAAACGTGACCCCGACTGACACGGACCATTCGTCCCTCGACAATGTCTGGCTCCAGCCATGGGCGTAAACAAACGGGCTCCCCATAAGCACCGATTCAAGCACATCGGATCTGCTTTGACGGACCCTGTTGAAGATCGAGTAGGAACCGCCCACCGAAACAGCCAGAAAATCCCACGGTCTCAGGGAACATCCCGCCCCGACCGTATGGCTCGAGAGGAGATCGTCATATTCGGTCAGCTTATCTTTGCGCAGGCCGAAATCGTTGTATGAATAGCCCGCGCTGAGCGAAGCCCATGTGGCGACGCTCCACTCGATGCTCTGGCCCAGCCTGAATCCCACGGCGTTCCAGTTGCGCTCCCGCCCGTCCAGGTCCCTTGCCCGGGGAAAGGTGAGATCGGCTGAAGTATCGACCTTCAGAGCCGGAATGATACGCCAGGACAGCCCCAGCGACAGTGATATCGGATAGGTGGCCTTCACCTTATTGCCGATGTTCCTGACCGTCCGCGGGTCCATCAGGGCCATGTTGAATATATTGCCTACGCCGCCGGCGTTAAGGCGGTCGTTCATGACCAGGGGCCAGATTCCGTCGCAGAATTCATTTAACTGTCCCGATTGGGCCAGGACAGGATTGGCTATGAATTTATTGGTTTTCTTGTTCAGCACCATCGGCGGATAATATTCAAGTCGGCTCGAGAGGTTCAGGTTGTCCAGCGGCTTATAATCTATCCCCAGGATGAGACCCATACCGTTCCCGGACACATCGGTATCAATGTTCATCGGAACCTGGTACTGGTTAAGGGTCGAGCCGCCGGTGGCCTGGACGTAATACGGATTCTGCGTAATTCTGGTATTTGCCTTCACGTTGATATAACGCACGGATAACGAACCTGCAAGCTGATCAATAAATGCATATGATCCTCCTACTGTGGCGCCGATATGGAACTCCTGCCGTTTCATGGAGCTTGTGCTGTACACGCTCACCAGCTCCTGGGAAAAGCGGGAAGCAAGAAGGGTGTTGTACGCGACCAGGAGCCGCTCCAGAGATGAAGCTCCCTGCGTATAAGTTACCCCGGGCTGCCCTCGCAGAACCGACACGTCGGCGAACACCGCCCAGTTCTCACGCTTGAAGATAAAGCTCAGGTTTGTCGGCGCGGCAGTCGCTATCGATGAAAGGTATTTGTTATTCGACTGATAGGTGCTCGGCAGCGGGGAAATCAGCCTGCTGAATGCATCATTTCCCTGGGCGCCCCACATGCGGATCGAATCTCCTTTCCGGGTATAGAGATTAACTGAGTTTATCATCAGGTAGATACCCCCAGCCTGGAGAAAAGAGAGGCCCGCGGGATTATAGTTCACCGCATCCGCTTCGGTGGAAGCGTTCCTGCTCTGGGTGCGGACATATTCGGCGCTGCGGGTCGGCAATATCCCCTCCTCGGACAGAATCATGGATGCGAAAGCGCCGGTGGAGAGGGACAGCAGCAACAACAGGGCTCGGGCCATGGAGATAAGGATTTTCCGTATCCATTGCCGCATAACATCCTGCATTAATATTTCAAAATACGTTTTCAAATCGTTCCTGCATCCATCGGCATATCTAGATCAAGTCTGCTACCTGCTATAGGTCATTTAATGTCGCCATGCTTATTAGCCCCTTATACCCCGGGCAACCGTATAAATATAATCAGCGGCAATGGGAATATCAAATTTTTTCAGCCCGGTTGGGTTTTTTATATTATACTTTTATAATTTTATGTATATTTTTATAATTTAGACAAATAATAACATTATTTATTTAGATTATCGACCAACCGGCTAAGTATAGTCCGATTTATTGCTGCAACAAACTTATAATAATCTTTTATATATAACGAAAAGTGGATTAATAAAGTACCAGATATATACTTATTAAATTCTATTATGTGTAACTTTATTTCTGAACAAGTTACTCTTGACTGAACATATATTTGTTTATGTTCAGGTCTCTTAATATTACTACTTTATTGACAAACATGATTATTTACCGCTATGGTTAATTATTCCATAACCAAGGAGATACCGATGAGCGCACTGGCAGATCTTACGATATTTCCCCTGGACAAGGGAGAGAGCGTCAGCTCCTACGTGGCGGAAGCCGTTAAAGTGATCAAAACAAGCGGACTGGATTACCAGATGGGACCCATGGGCACCTGTTTCGAGGGGGATTGGGACGAGGTGATACGCGTCGCGAAGGAGAGCATGGACGCGATGAAGAACCACAGTAGCCGGGTCTACATGGTGCTCAAGGTCGATTACCGCGAAGGGTTGGACAACCGGATGAAGGGAAAGGTTGATTCGCTGAAAAAGATTATGGGGGCTGAATAGAAATTAACCGGCCGCCTGAAAAGGCGGCCGGGTATTATCTGTACCTGATGCAACTGTAGCATGGGGTCAAAGCAGCATTACCGATAACTATCGGGCCGTGTATCCGCATTTCCCTGTGTTTTTCGGGGTCAGAGCACAATACCGACAGATTCTATCACCGATAACTATCGGCAAATGCAAAAGAAACACCGGTGTCAGAGTAAAACTGTGAGACACAACATCAGCCAGATCAAAAAATACACAAATTTCCCTATTTGCCTATCCTTACCGCATCAATCAAAGCCCTTGCCTTATCCCTCAGTTCCAGGGCAAAGGTGTCCCCTGCCTGTATCCCCGCTTCCGCCGCGTCCAGCGCATCATAGTACAGGTCCCAACCGCTCTTTTCCCGATAATAGATTTCCTTCAGCGGATTCTCTCCCTTTTTGTAATACTCTACCAGGGGCGAAAGTCTCTTCACGGCGTCGTTAAAAAAGCGCAACGCATCAGGATCACCGGCTGTAAGCATGACCGCCGCCCTGAGAGCGAACCGCAGATACACGATAGTTATCGGTAAGGCTGATATGAAGCACCCGGTAAAGGGGTCCACCGCGTCCTTTATGCGGTCAAAACCCCACGGCAGCGCCCGGGCATAATCTGAAAACAGGAGGATGCGCACGTAATCGCCGAGGGTCTTGCCGGCCCGGGCGGCATCAGCGGCGTCGGCAAAAAGCTCCGCGTCATGGCGCATCACCAGGCCCGGCACGTGGGCATAGCGGAGATAGCCGTGATCACCGGGGCGGTACAGCGCGGACAGGATATAGGCCTGGTCCTCGGCCCTGCCGAAGCAGGACGGCGTAAAGGGCCGGTAACGCTTCAGGGCCTCTACCAGTATGCCGGTGGTGCCGCCGGTGACATGGACCCGCTGTATGCATGATGTCGTGCCGTCGTGGAGTTGCCCTTCCCCGTACCGCGTCATCATCTCCGCCTCGGTTGAAAGGGCCTGGGGCACGGCGCTCCGGAACACGACCTCGTCCCCGGCGGGCGCCGATCGGGGATACGGAACGTCCGGTGTAAAGAGCGAATCGCCGATGTCCTTCCGGTTCACCAGGGCGCCGGCGATCATGCCGAGATATACGTCCTCACCCCTGCTGTCGGTCCCCCGGGCTCCCCAGAGGGGCGTGCGCAGGTGCCCGAAGGCGGAAATCCCTGTTTCACGGACAAGCTCCTCCTGGGGAAAGGCCTGGTCCAGGTCTATCTTAAACGTCGCCCTGATCTCCGGGGAAATGAAGACGCTCCAGAACCGCGCGATGGCCTTTAAGAAATTATAATGCCTCCCGTACTCGCCGTCCACGCCGAAGACCCGCCGCAGGGCGTCCGTATCCGAGCCGGGCAGGTACTTCCGGGCAGCGGGTACAAGGATATCGTCCAGGAGCCGCTCCGCGTCCTCCTCGGCGACCAGGTGCACGTTGATGCCGCGCATTCCCTCCCTGCCAGCCAGCTGCGACGCAAGCCAGGTCCTGGCAATGCCGCGCAGGCCCCGGTGGGTCACCGAGACCGACACGACGCAATCGATGTCCCGTCCCGGATCCTTTAATCCCGCGTATTCCTCGAAGCGCAGCGCCTCCGACAGGCGGCCGAGTCCGTAAACCAGTTCATTGCGTTCAGCCGGCGTCCCCATGGGCACCGGATGATCGTACCAGTGGAGCTGGTCCTCTTCCATGGCGGCTTTGACAGCCTCGCGCAGGCTCCCTTCCAGGGTGCCCAGTCCGGTTTCCGACGCCGGGACAGTGAGGAGGGCGTTGGCGGTGAACAGGACCTCCCTCCCGGGGTCCCGGACCGGCTCGGGGTTCAGCGCGGTTATGCGGATACTCCTCTTTTCCCTCAGGGACGATGCGGCCGCCGACCGGTCGTGACCGATAACGCCTTCGGGAAAAAAAACGCGCCAGATCAGGTCAATGACAGTGCCGATTTCAGTTCCGCCGCTGACAGCTTCATGGAGCGCGTCAAAATCGCCGCGGAACCGTTCATCAGCATTATAACGCGATTCGATCTCCCTCACCGCCAGTGAAGCGCCATCGAGGAGGAACCTGGAGGCGTCCTCCCAGGGCGTTCCCTTCATTCCCTCCAGGAAGCGCAGGGCGTTATCATGGTCAGCGCCGGCCGGGCCGGACAGGACCGCGAAAAAAGAAGCGACCAGGCTCCCTGCCGTGGACAGTTCATCGGTTTCACCGGGACGCAGAAGTCCGGCTGCGTCTATCCCCGAAAGGGCTTGCTCCCCGGTTCCCGGCCGCGCCAGGGACCTGATGATATCCCCGAATTTTTTTTTAATGGACAAATCCCGCGTTCCTCATATAGTATCAGCGACAGGAATTAAAACATGGCCTGAGAGGGACCGGCATCCGCGGCCGGCACCCGATGCGACCAATACTATCAGGCGCGATAATTATATTTGTCAAATCATAATCATGTCCGATATTAATAGGGCTGCTCAACAGCCGCAGATCAAACAGAAAACCCGGGTGTACGCCATGAAAAAAACAATACTGTGCCTGCTGATACCGCTGATGGCCGCCTCCGCGGGCCGGCCTGCGCTGCAGGCTGCCGAAATAAAAACAACCGAAACGGTAAAAGCCGCGTCAACCCGAACGGCTGAAAAGAAGACGTCGGCCGACAAACCCTCGGACAAGGACCCGAAGAAAACGCCGGACAAAAAGGGAACCGATAAGGAGCCCGGGCAGAGCGATGAAAAGAAGGCCGAATGGATCGTGCAGACCCTGGACTACGGCATTCAGGAGGAGCGCCTTTCCGCCGTCAGCAAGATACAGCAGATAAAAGACCCGGCCATCCGGGGCAGGCTCGTTACAAAGCTCATCGACATGGCTAAAGACGAAGATGACCCGGAGCTGCTGATCAAGTCAATCACCGTCCTGGGCGAGATGAAAGAGACTTCCGCGATACCGATGGTGATGGACAAGATCGACCACCGTTCCGAAGACGTGGGCACCGCGGCGGTGTATGCGCTCAAGAACATGAAGGGCACCGCGGCAAAGGAAAAGCTGGTCCAGAAGCTGAAATCACGGGACCTCGAAAACAACACCAACTTTACCTCCGCCCTCATCCAGGCCCTGGGCGAATTCAAGGCGGTGGAACTGCTGCCCTTCGTCAGGGAATCGCTGGAAAGCCCCAAGACCAGCAAGGGAATCAAGGAAGAGATGGTCATCTTCATGGGGAACGCGCCGGCAGCGGAATCGAAAGATATCCTGCTTAAAATATACAAGGACGAGGAGGAAGACGCCGCCCTGAGGTCCTACGCGGTCAACTCCCTCTCCAAGCTCGGCGCCAGAGAGGTGGCGGCCGATATAAAGGAAACTATCAAGACAATCGATTCCTACGACGTCAAGAAAAGGAAAAAATACTATAACCTCTACCTCTATTCAATTGCCGCCCTGGCAAAGCTGGGAGACCAGGAGGCCATACCGAAGCTCATGAACGCCCTCAGGAGCAACAGCTCCCAGGTCCGGCTGAAGGCCATCAGCCTCATAAAAGATTTTAAGGATAAAAGAACTATTGACATTTTAAAATACAAAATGAATTATGATCAGAATCAAAAGGTACAGTCCGCGGCACGGAAGGCCCTGAAGGAGATGGGCGTTGACGTGGGCGAAGAAAAAAAAGAAGAAAAGAAAACTGCAAAAAAGAAGGAAGAAAAAAAACCGGACACGAAAAAGTCGAAGTGACCGGCGTATCACCGGCGGCGAACCGCCGGGAAGCCCCAAGATACGGCCGCCTGATGATTGAAACCGGCAGGGAACATTGATGTACAACGGCAACCTCTATGAAAAGATGAAGCTCCGCGACCGATTCAGGGAAATAACCACCCTCGCCCTGTTCACCCTGGCCGTTGCCGTCATTTCGGTTGTCGTCATGAACATCCTGGTATACCCGGTGACCATCTTCGCGGTAAACCACAAAAACGCCTTTAACTTCATCGTCAAAGACCTTTCCATATTCGGCCTGGCGGCCATACTTGCGGCTTTCCTGGGTGTAAGGATCCACCGGCTCAGAAAGGAAGGCCTCGCGACCCGGGACATCATCATCTACCTGGCGAAGAAACCCCTTTATTATATAACGATCTTCTTCTTCTTTATAATCACCTCGGCGGTGCTTGTCTTCCTGCTCTATGTTCTGCTCAGCAACAACTACTATCTTTTATATAAACTTACCAACAAATAAAAAGCGATGCCCCTCAGCAATTTCGATAAATATTTCCTGAACCTTCCGCCGCAGGACAAAAAAAATGACTTCGACCAGTTCTGGGAAAAAGCCATTGCGGACATAAAGAAGATACCCCTCGAAACGGAGCTGGTTAAAAACGGAAGGAGGACAACGCACCGTTTCGCGTCCTATGACGTATCCTACAAGGGTTTCACCAAGACAACCGTAACGGGGGAGCTCCTGATACCCCGGGGCACACCGAAACCGAAAGTGATCATGTATGTCCATGATTACAACAGCGAAGTCCAGTTCTCGCAGCAGACCCTCGACGATTCGGCGTCGTATTTCTTCATAAATCTCCGGGGACACACCGAAATAGTGAAGCCGGCCGATACGGAGGAAGAGCCTGCCTCCCCCGGCTTCATGGTGGAGAACATCCTCGACCGCGACACCTACTACGTCAAGGCCGTGTATCTCGATCTCTACCGATCCATTGACATGCTGCGCCTTATCCCGGACATCAACTGCAGCGCCATCGGCATTATCGGCAAGGGCTTCGGGGCCGCGGCCGCGGTCTTCACCACCGCCTTTTCCGACCGGGTCGCGGCGCTGGTCATGGAAACGCCGGCCTTCTGCCACCTGTCCCTTAGTCAGAACATCTCCGAAAGCGACGCGTCAAACGAAATAAATGAATTCGTGTCCACGGTCAAGGCCAAGAAAAAACAGATCAAGGACAACCTGACCTATTTTGACGCCCTGAACTTCGCGGACAGGATCACCTGTCCGGTCCTGGCCACGGTCGGGTTCAAGGACACCATTTCGCCGCCGGAATGCGTCTTCAGCCTGTTCAACCATATCCGGAGCGAAAAGGTGATCGAGGTATACCCGGAGGAAGGCAACGCGGCCGGCGGCGCAGCCCAGTTCAAGAAGTCCATCCAGTGGCTGGTGAAGCAGATCAACCAGTGATCGGCGCTAATACTGAAGCAAAAACTTCAATTTCCCCTTGAAGAGTTCCATCAACCTGTCTTTGCCGGGAAAATCCCTTATCAGAAAGATAATGAAGATCACGTATGACAGCGTATTCGCCCAGTACAAGGGGTGCTGATACAGCACCCGGTTCGTTACCGCGATAAAGCACGTGACAAGGCCGAAGAATACCGCCGCCTCAATAATCGCCACCTGTATGATTTTCGCGGTGCGGACAACCGCCAGGTATCCGCAGGCGGCGCTGGCCCCGTCATCAGGCTTCATCCCGCCCGTCATGGATTCGATCCTGTCTTCCCGGAGGAACCTGTTATACATAAAACTGGAAAGGAACAATGCGCCGGTAAAAAGCGCGGCATGGATCAGGCTGAACCTGTTTACCGCCTCTATTGCTTCTTCACTCACCGCTTCTGCCCCCTGACCCTGCATATACATGAATACGATGATCAGGAAGAATACGGTGACGCCCATGATGATGCTGAAATAGATTATCTGCGATACCCTGATGTAATTCGGCGTCAGGGCGTTTTGAATGTCCGTCAGGGAAACTTTTTGCATCATATGCCCCCTCCAGTCAATACCGGGTTTTTTAATGCCGGATAATTATCAGCCTGATGTGCGGATTTCAGTGTAGCGGTTATACCGGAAAAGTCAAGAAGTTAAGACCGCCCGGCGTCAGGGGGGGATCTACCCCCTTCCCCTGCTCCGGCCGTTTATCTCAAATCAGATGTCAGGTCCCGTCCGGTCATCGTGCTTTTTGTCCTGAGCCCCGCGAGGGACAGGGCGGTGGCGCCCAGGTCGGATATCCTGACCGCGCGGCCGTTCACGGCCCGCCTCCCACCCGGCACTGAAATGGCCGCCATGATGGGCAGGGTGTCCACGGACCCGTGCCCGCCGTTATACACGCGCCAGGGCGGCGCCCATTTCGGCACGTTGATGCCCACGTTGGGGATGTGCCCGTTGTAGACCGGGATCTGCCACCCGTTTCTGGCCAGCACGACAAGGTCCGGCCAGAGCATGTTCCGCTCACGGTCCGCGTCAATATAATAGGCGTGATAGAGCTCGCCGGGAAGGCTGACGCCGGGGACCCCTTCCCGCATGTCCTTCCGGTCCAGGACCCACCAGGGACACTCGACCGCGCCGGTCTGCGGATTTTTCGCACGGTGCGCCAGAAGCGCCGCCCGCGCCTTTGCTATCTCCTTCTTGCGTCCGCGCCAGTATACCACGCCGTAACTGCTGACGCTGAAGGCATACACGCCCCGGGTATCGATGCCGCGCGACCGCAGTATGCCCATGACGTCCGTATCGAGGAATTCCTCCGTCGAAAGATGGTTTATCGCCGAATGATCGCTGAGAAGAATGACGCGGGCGTCGCCGGCGATTCCCTGCTCCTCCAGCCCCCTCATGAGACGGCCGAACTGGCGGTCCACGTCGCGTATGCAGTCCAGGGCCGCTTCCCGCACGATCATGCGGTTGCGCGCGCTCACCCGGTTATACGCCGGTTTCCCCGCGCACCTGTTTCCGACGATGTCCGGGTCGCCGGGAACGAATTCGGAGGGATCATGGGCCGTGCCGATGCAGTGTCCGCCGTCATCGCACTGGGCGAGGAGTATGTAGGCAAGGTCAGGGTCATGCCGCCGAAACAGCTCCAGCGCCGAGTCCGCCACCCATGAATCGTGGGGGAACCGCTCCGGGAAGCCCTCCATCTGGACCGTCAGGAGGCTCCGCTGTCCCGTGTAGAGACGCGTCATCACATTTGACGGGCTCATGTGCTTCCGAATGCTTCCCCGCCGCATATGTTTGAAATCGAAAAAGCCCATCCTTCCCGATTCCGGGTCGCAGGCGGCGTCGGAATCGCCGAAGGGGTCCGCGAAGCCTTCTCTACGCGGCGGCTTCAGGTATGCGGGATGGTCCTTGCCGGTAACCAGGAGGTCCACCGCCGGCGCGCCCCCGTCCCTGAACATCTCCGCCACCCATTCCTTGCCGCTGATCAGCATTGTTTTCGAATCCGGCCAGCGCCTCTTCCAGGCGTGAAAGATCGTGTCCACCGGCCGCCCCCTGTCGTCCCTGGCAAAGGAAAGGTGCGAGCGCTTCAGTACGGCCTCGTCACCGTCCCACGATGCCGGCTGGGCCCACACGCCGATGATTCCCGTCTGGGCCGAGCTGGTCCCGGCCAGAGCGTTGAGGTGGTTCATGTCCGTGGCGGCCGGCAGGTGCGCCATGGCATTGGTGTACCAGAGGGACCGGTCCAGGAACGCCCGGATGTTCGGCACAAGCCAGTTCCCCGGCGATCCGCCCGCGCTGCCCCGCGAATCAAGGTAGGCATAGGCGGGATGCAGCGCGTCGATGGCGACATAGATCATCTTCCGCGGCCTGTCGCCTTTTTTCACGATTCCCGGAAACGCCCGCAGGGCGGATTCAACGGCCCCCGAGGCCGCCAGACCCGCCAGGGCCCCTGCACCCTGCAGCAGTCTCCTGCGGCTCATCAGGTTCTTCGTCATAGTACCGGCATGGTCCATGGGCTCCTCCAATTGCAGCCATTTGACTACACTTATGTATACAGTTGACTACGTGTCAATACATTTTCCGAAATTATTTAGCGCCGCGCAATCTCACCGTTTTACATCATCCGGTCCCGTCAGAAGCGACATCGCCGCGGCAAGTACCGCGTCCCTGACCTTATCCGGCTTTACGCCGTCAAGGCCCGCCGCCGCCAGGATAAACGGCTCGAACATGATGAATCCGCACGAAAAAGAGAACATGGCGGCAACGACCATCCGCGGATCCAGGTCGCCCCGGAGGCCCCCCCCTTTCACGGCCGCCTTCACCTGTTCGGTCAGGTGCCGCGCTATGGGAAAGCGCCGGTGCAGGTCCCCGGTGCCATGGCCGTCCAGGATGGTGCGCGCCAGGATGCGCCAGAAGCGCTCGTGCTTGGTAAGCGACTGGAAGGCAAGGCGGGAAATTTCCTGCAAAGAGCCGGCGCCCCGCACATCGGCAAGCATGGCATCGGCCATCCGCTGGAGGGTCTGGCGGCGGAGGTTTTCCTTGGACCCGAAATGGCGGTGGATCAGGCCGTGGTTGACGCCGGCTTTTTTCGCGATGTCCCGCACCGACACGCCGTCGAAGCCTCGCCGGGAAAACAGCTCGCCAGCGGCCTCGATGACCGCCGCCACCACGTCATCCCTGCCGAAGGGACGGCCGCTATTTCTGGGCCGGGATGGGGTCTTTTTTATTTTACCGGTGCCGGGCATCGTTGTTCATCCGTGCAGTACACTGCCGGAAAAGACATGTCATTTTGTTCGGCCTCTGTCCACTATTTTTTAATCAGGATTGCCGATTCGGCGGTTTATAAAAATAAACTATTGACAGTAACCATATCGCGCATTCTGTGTCTCACTAACTATTAATGCTGCGCCGGTCACGGCGCGATTTTTCCATATGGGAGGCTTAACAGATGAACCGAAAACGAATCGCCCTCGTGGCGCATGACAATAAAAAGAAAGACCTCATCGAATGGGCCGAGTGGAACTGGCACGTCCTCGCCGAACACGACCTTGTCTGCACCGGCACCACGGGCAGACTGATAGAGGAGGCGCTCCTGAAAAAAACAGAGCCCAATGGCGCAGGAATCAGCATCGAAAAGCTTAAGTCAGGCCCCCTGGGAGGGGACCAGCAGTTGGGAGCACTCATCGCTGAAGGAAAGATCGACATGATGATTTTCCTCTGGGACCCGATGCAGCCGCAGCCCCATGACGTCGACGTCAAGGCCCTCCTCAGGATCTGCGTCCTGTACAACGTGCCCACGGCGTGCAACCGAGCCACGGCCGATTACCTTATTTCGTCATCGCTGCTGAACCAGGAATACACGCCGCTGCAGTCCGATTTCACATCCTACACCGGGAGAACATTCAGCAATATATGACCGTCTTTTAGTTTGTAAAAAAAAGTATTGATATATACCGCCCTCTGACGGATGTATACCACATCGACCCTGCGCGTCGAGGACTGTTACCGCATATCCCGGAGGAGGCGTGAATCGCCATGATCAAACCCGCAACGCCTTACCCCGCAGCCGGAGGCCGCCCATGAACACGTCCGTCAGCATGAAAGGAAAAACATGCCTCATCACCGGGTCAACCAGCGGACACGGCCTTGCCGTTGCCGAAGCGCTCCACGCCATGGGCGCGGACATCATCCTTCACGGGCCCACCCGTGATGCCTGCGAATCCGTCCGGAACAGGTTCAGCTCCCTGGCCGGCACGCTGGCGTGCGATTTTTCCTCCCGGCGGGACATCGCCCGGGGCGCCGGGGAAGTCCTTTCATGGAAACGCCCCATCCACGTCCTCGTGAACAACGCGGGAATGGTCAACCGGAAGCGCCGCCTCACCGTGGACGGCATCGAGGAAACCTTCGCGGTGAATTACCTGGCCATGTTCCAGTTCACCCTGCAGGTCCTGCACGCTCTTCTCGACGCGGCGCCGGCGCGGATCGTTAATGTTGGGTCAGACGCCCACATGTTATCCGCCATCGATCCCGACGACATCGACGGCAGCGGAAAAAGCTATTCCGTCATGGGCTCCTACGGCAGGTCGAAGCTGGGCGTGGCCTACTTCACGCAGGAGCTTGCGCGCAGGCTGGGCGGGACCGGCGTAACGGTAAACGCCCTTGACCCGGGCCCCATGGCGTCCAGCATCGCCAAAAAGCCGGGTATTCTCCCCCGGATCGCGGACGCCGTCATCCAGCTCACCTTTCCCACCCCGGCCCGCGCGGCCCGCACCGCCATATACCTGGCTTCATCCCCCGAGGTTGAGGGGATGACCGGAAAGTATTTCCGCTTCATGAAAATGAAAGATTCGAAACTGAAGTCAGGCGCGGACTTCCACGGGCAATTATGGGATATAAGCGCCCGCATTACCGGGGCGGATTACCGCGGATAAGGCCTCCGTCAGAAGCATGGATTGACGCAGAGATTTTCCTGTTTTTCCCCCATGGCCGCTGTACTATACTTATAAGCATCAATTTCCTGCACAACAATGATCACGGGAGGTGTGTAATGAGACGGCTCTACATCTGCGGTATTCTTATTCTTTCATTCATGATTCTCATGTGTTCATCGGGCGCAACGATCCGGACCGAACAGCCGGCGTCGCCGAACCTCAAAAACTACAAGAAGGTCTATATCGGATGGCTTGATTTCGGCGAAGGCAACTGGAGAAAATACGGCTTTAAAGCGCCGAAGGATTGGTCAAATGCGATCAGGGAACTGAATGTCAATGCCCTCCAGGACTACTGCCGTTCCGAGCTTTCCGGCAGGACCGTCACCGGTTCCAGGGGCGCCGATGCGCCGGCGAAAAACGACCTGTACGTCAAGCTGCATTTAAAGAAACACGAGATCGAGACGGGAATGAACCGGATCCAGTACCTTTACCTGGACATACGGTTCACCGACATGGCCACCGGTCAGACGAAGTACTATGGGGACGTGATGATCGATTCCTCCGGTTTCGGCATAGGCAACTTCACCATGGAGGGTCAGCTGAATTTTGCCATGACGAACCTGGCGAAATTCATCGGGTCGAAGTTCTGAATAACCCGGTGTTACTGCCGTGGCGGAGTGATACAGACATGCTGACGGCATGGGCGGAGAGCTATGCCGTTTCTTCTATAATATACGGCACAAAGATGGCTTCGCCGATATCCTCCTCTATGACGACGCCGTTCTGCTTGACGATGAATTTCTTAATGCGGTGACCGCTCCTGTTCCCGACGGGTATGACGAGCCTGCCCCCCGGCGCGATCTTGCCGAAGAGCGATACCGGCAGGATGTCCGCCCCGGCGGCGACGATGACGGCATCGAACACGCCCTTCGCCTCGTTGAAGTCGCCGGAATGGAGGAAGGTTATGTTGCGATAGCCGAGCCCGAAGAGCACCCCGCGGGCCCGGTTGAACAGCTCTTCGATGCGCTCCATGGTGACCAGGGAGCCGGCAAGGCGGGATATGACGGCGGACTGGTAGCCGGAGCCGGTCCCGATCTCGAGGACCCGCTCGTCGCCGGTCAGCCCAATGGCCTGGACCATCTTCGCGACAACCGAAGGCTTCGATATGGTCTGGCCGTTGCCGATGGGGAGGGATATGTCGTCATAGGCGTGGAACCTCAGCGCTTCCGACACGAAGAGGTGCCGGGGAACGGAGGCCATTGCCTCAAGCACCGATCCGGAGGAGATGCCCTTTCTTTTCAGGTCGGCAATCAGGCCCTGCTTGATGTACTGCATACGGCTGTCACGCTCCTATGGCACAAAATATCCGCCCCACTCAACGCCCTTCTGGCCTTTATGGTTCACCTCGATCTTCACATCGGACCACCACCCGGCGAAGGACCTGAGCTTGAAGGTGGAGTAGACCAGCACATACCGGTATTCCTCGGAATTCTTGATCCGCGAATAGATGGACCTGAGACCGTCCACGTCGCGGGGCCGGAAAATCGCTCCGCCGGTTTCGGAGGCTATGCTCCGGAGAAGCTCATGGGGCTCCTTGAAGGATATGATGTATATCGGGATATAATGGGACCGGGCGAACCGTATGATGTTCGTCGGCGTGTAGCTCCTGAAAGAGTTGTCATCGACGCTGCCGTCGGTCACCAGGACCACGCCGCGGCGGTTCAGCCGCGGCACCAGGTCGCCGACGGCGTCATAGAGGGCCTTGCCGACGTTTTTCCCCTCCGCGTAATCGCGCTCCCTGAGCGCCCTGAGGGCCCTCCGTCTGCTCCAGTCAAACTTGTTGCCGATCCACGTTTCGCTGTTGAAATTCAGCACCTCGAGGGAATCGTTCTTTCTCATTTTCTGCAGAATGAACTCGGCCGTCCAGGGCAGGTCGCCATGGTGGTCCTCCGCCCTGACGGAGCGGTCCACGCACAGGGCAATGGACACCGACGGCGCGAGCCGCTTCAGATAGTCGGTATAGAGGTTCGTGATAAGGGCGCTGTCCTCGGTGACGGTGAAGTTCGTTTTATCGAGGCCGTAGAGGGGACTGCCGTCCCTGTTGCGCACGTTGACATAGAAGGCAACCACCGGGAAGCTTCCCAGGTCCACCGAAGTGATCTCAAGACTTACGTTCGAATACTGCTTATGGGCGGGGGAAAAAAGCGCTACCGCCTGTCTGCTGTAATCGAGGCAGTAGAGGTACCCGTCGCGGTCCGATACGGCCGCCATGAGCTTCGAAAGGCTGTTCCCCTTCGCGTCGGCGCTGAGCCGCGACGCGGACCCGTTCGAGGGATTGAACCAGAGGAGTCCCCCCTTTTCGTCCGAGACCATGAGGGTTTCACCGGATCTCACGATGCCCCGTGGGGATTCAACACCGTCGACGGTGATGTTCTCGATGAAATTTCCCGAATCGTCAAAGCACGCGATCCGCCTGTTGCCGGTGTCGGTGACATAGACCCGGTCACGGTACACGGCCACGTCCGTGGGCCTGGACAGCTCGCCCTCGTACTCGCCCTTTTTCCCGAACTGGAGGATGAACGTACCGGCGTCATCGAACTTCTGTACCCGGCTGTTTCCCGAATCGACCACGTAGAGCTCGCCTTTGCTGTTGAAGCAGAGTCCCTCCGGGCCGTGAAATTCCCCTTCATTGTTGCCGCTCGCGCCGAAGCGTTTCCGGACCTCGCCGTTCAGGCCCATGATGTACACCCGGTCTTTCTTGAAGTCCGTGACGGCGAGCCTGCCGGCCCGGTAATCGATGCCGTAGAGCCTGCTGTCGATGGAGGTCCGGATCGAGAAAACGCCCTTGCCGTTCGAATCAATCTTGACCAGCGACCCGTCATGGAAGGACGTGATATAGATGTTCTTTTCATTGTCTACGGCGATATCGACGGGATTATTAAAGCGGAACCGGTTATAATCGGAGGATTTATAGGTTTCGTACAGGACATACTCGGGGCTGTCATCGGCCCGGTCCAGCAGGGTGTCCTGGAAGCGGAGGTTTTCGATCTTGCTGGTGACGGCCACGTTGTCAGGGGACATCTCTGAAAGGTTTTCCCATTCCTTCAGGGCGGAATCGGTGAAACCGGCCAGCTTGTATGCCCGGGCCATGTGGTCCCGCGCCGTATAGTAGTCCGGGTACTCCCTGACGGCCTTCCGGAAATACTCGGCCGCGGCCAGATAGCGCATCCTGTTGAAGTGGACGGTACCTTGGCGGAAATATTTCTTGGCGATCTCGAACTTCACCATGTCCGCCATTTCGGAAAACGCCAGGGGAGGATACAGGCAGATAAGCACGGCGATAAGAGCCGGCGCCCATGAGCGCTTTATGATGTTTGAACGGATAGATGCCATACTCTTATATTATCGTCTCAAACAGTGCCGCTTTTCGTAACTTTTTGGCCCGAACCGGGCCCTCACGCGGTGCTGCATATCTAGCATTAAATGAGACATAATGCAAGTTTTTTTTCCCTGACATCGAAAAACTCGAAATATCCTTGACGATGTCCCGGATATGCATTACCATTTTTGTTACAACTATATCTCGTGGCACGGGGGACAGATCCTATGACGTACAACCTGCAGCGGACACTGCTGCTCTCGCTGATAATTCTCGGTGCCGCCGGGTGCATGAAAGCAGCACGGCAGGCGGAGCCCATGACCGTATCCGCCATACTCGGTAGCGTCAGCCTCAACCGGCCCGGGAGCGTGCTGCGTCCCGGCGACGCGGTGAAAGCAGGTGACAGGATCATTACCGGCGAGAAATCCATGGCTACGCTGATCCTGCCGGATACGTCCCTGGTAAGGATATTCGAAAAATCGGAATTTACGGTGTCCGGCCGAATCGCCGCCGGAGAAGGGAGGGAAGCAGACACGGTCCTCAGCCTCGACAGGGGCAGGACCATGCTCATCGTGCAGAAACTGGCTAAGGGTGACCGGTTGAGGGTTAAAACACCGACCGCCGTCGCCGCGGTGCGGGGCACGACCTTTGACGTGTCCGTCAGGGAAGCGCCGGCAAAAGGAACAAGCGGGGTCACCGACGTCAGGGTCCTGAACGGCACGGTCTACGTCGAGGCGAAGGACAAACCGCAGGTCAGCGCCATGGTCAGCGAAGGAGAGATGATCGCCCTTTCCAATGAATCGGTGGTGGAAGATAAAAAGACCATACCGGAAAAAGAGATGAAGGAGCTCCAGGAAGAGGAAAAGGACCTCGGTAAAGCCGGCACCGTCCAGCAGGAGACTGTCAAGAAGAAAGAGGAAACTCCCGCCCGTGCAGGGTCAACGCCGCCGGTGCTTAAAACCGAAGCGGCCATCAAGGAGTTTTATCATAAACTCGAAGAGGTGGACCTTGATGACGGCACAACCCTCGTGGGCGCGGTCATATTCCAGAATGCCTCGGTGGCGAAAATTCATACCTCCAGCGGCGTCATCCAGGTGCCCACAAGCAGCATCAAAAACATCAGGATGAGGTAGCCCGCGCGCAGCGGGCACTTCCCTCCCCCATATATTTCCACCGTATATCATTGGCGGGCCTGACAGGCGGGGATCGCCCCTACTTGTACTTCATCTCGGTGATCCTGCTCTTGTCTATGGTCATCGTGTTATATTTTGTTTTTACCGTCACGGTCGTCCTCGTCTGGGAAAGTATGGTACCCACGATTTTACTCCCGTCATTGAGCAGGATGACCTGGCGTGACTCATCCTGTACCGGAGTTTCCACCGGTTTTCTTTCAATCGCGGACCGGTTGGCGCCCCTGCCCCCGAGGAGATCAATGATCTCGATGAAATTGTATTTTTCCGCTATGGAGTAAGCGGTCTCGCCCTGGCGGTTTTCCATGTTTTTATCGGCGCCGTACCTGAGCAGCAGGCGCGCTATGCCGGCGCTCCCGTAGTATGACGCGATCATGAGGGGAGTGCTGTCCTTTGCGATGGAGCCGTAATCATGCATCGAGCGCAGGTTGGGATTGGCCTTGTTTTCCAGCATGTATTTGACGATGTCGTAGTAATTGTAATATATGGCCCACATGATCGGCGTCCACCCCCACCGGTCATACTGGTTGATATCGGCCCCTTTTTCGAGGTGCTTTTTAACGCCCTCAAGGTCGCCGCGGTAAGCCGATCGAGACAGTGAACCGCAGCCGGCAAAGAGAGCAATGACAAGAACCATGATGAGTGCTGTACTGTTCATCTTCATGATGCCACCCCGAAATGATTTTTCCTTGTTTGACGCAGAACCACCCCCCAATGATCCATACAGCATTGAAAAATTGCCGTTTGTTAACACAACTTTATCGGATTTGGATAAATCGACAAGTATTTTTTTGTCACGGCTCCGCCCTTCCCCGAGATCCGGGCCACCTCCCGGGCGGGACAACGCCGGGAGTCATCATCGCTTGTTTTTCAGTATCTTCCTTAAAAACTGCCCGGTATAGGACTCCTTCACGCGCACAACATCTTCAGGCGTTCCCGCGACGACAACAGTGCCGCCGGCGTCGCCCCCTTCAGGCCCCAGGTCGATTATCCAGTCGGCGGTCTTGATGACGTCGAGGTTGTGCTCGATAACAATCACGGTGTTCCCCTTGTCCACCAGGGACTGGAGCACGTCGATAAGGCGCTGGATGTCGGCGAAATGGAGGCCCGTCGTCGGCTCGTCGAGGAGGTAGATGGTCCGGCCCGTGGCGCGCTTTGAAAGCTCGGCCGAAAGCTTGACCCGCTGCGCCTCGCCCCCGGACAGGGTCGTGGCCGGCTGGCCGAGCTTGATGTAGCCGAGGCCCACCCTGTTCAGGGTGTCGAGCTTCCCGTGAATCGACGGTACCGCGCTGAAGAAATCGAGGGCCTCCTCCACGGTCATTTCAAGGACCTCGTAGATGTTCCTGCCCTTGTAGCGGACCTCGAGGGTCTCATGGTTGTACCTTCTCCCCTTGCACACGTCGCAGGTAATGTACACGTCGGGGAGGAAATGCATCTCGATCTTGATGACGCCGTCGCCGAAGCACGACTCGCACCGTCCCCCGGGCACGTTGAATGAGAAGCGCCCCGGCTGGTAGCCCCGAATCTTCGAGTCGGGGAGCTTCGCGAAGAGGTCGCGTATCGGCGTGAACAGCCCGGTGTAAGTCGCGGGGTTGGACCGGGGGGTCCGCCCGATGGGGGACTGGTCGATGTCGATCACCTTGTCGATCTTCTCGACCCCTATGAACTTGTCGAACTTCCCCGGGTGCTCCTTCGACTTCATCACCAGGGACGACAGGGCCCTGAAGAGGATGTCGATCACCAGGGTGGACTTGCCCGAACCTGACACGCCGGTCACGGCGCAGAGCACCCCCAGGGGGAACTTCACGGTTATGCTCTTGAGGTTGTTTTCCTTCGCTCCCTGTATCTCGATGAAATCGGACGCCTGCCGCCGCGACGCGGGCACCGGGATAAAGCTCTCGCCGGCCAGGTACCGCCCGGTGAGGGACTTGCCGTCTGATTCAATTTCTGCGGGGGTGCCCACGGACACCACGTAGCCGCCGTGGAGGCCCGCGCCGGGCCCCAGGTCAACGACATAGTCCGCTTCCCGGATGGTGTCCTCGTCGTGCTCGACGACGATGACGGTGTTACCCAGGTCGCGGAGGCGCTTCAGCGTGGCCAGGAGCTTCCGGTTGTCCCGCTGGTGGAGGCCGATGCTCGGTTCGTCGAGCACGTAGAGGACGCCGGTGAGGCTCGACCCGATCTGGGTGGCAAGGCGTATGCGCTGCGATTCGCCGCCGGAGAGGGTCCCCGCGGCGCGGTCCAGGGTGATGTAGTCGATGCCCACATCGGTGAGGAACTTCAGGCGCACCCGTATTTCCTTGATGATCTGCTCGGCTATCTTCTTCTCGGTGTCCGAGAGCTCAAGGTCCTGGAAGAGGCGCCAGGCCTCGCCGATGGAGCGGCCCGTGACCTGGTCGATGGTGTGCCCCGCCACCTTCACGGCGAGGCTCTCCGGCCGCAGCCGCTTCCCGCCGCATTCAGCGCACAGGGTGTTGGACATGTAGCTCTCCATCCAGATCCTCATGTCCTCCGACTTGGTTTCCATGTAGCGGCGGTGAAGGTTCGGGATGACCCCCTCGAAGGCCCTGGTGAAGCGGTACTCGGCGTTCTCGCGCTTGACCTGGTAGTCGATCTTCTTCCCCTCGGAGCCGTACAGTACGATGTCCTTTATCTTTTTCGGGAGCTTTTTCCACGGCGTGTGGGCGTCAAAACCAAAGTTCTTTTCCAGGTTCTTGATCTGCTCCAGGTACCAGTAGCTGGTGGTCTTTCCCCAGACCTCGAGGACGCCGTCGTAGAGGGACCGGTCCGGATCTGAGACAATCAGGTCCGGGTCGAACTGCATGATATAGCCCAGGCCGCCGCAGGCCGGGCAGGCGCCGTAGGGGCTGTTGAACGAAAACATCCGCGGGGAAAGCTCCGGCATGGATATGCCGCAGTCCGTGCAGGAGAGCTTGGACGAGAACAGGCGCTCCGCTTCCCCGCCCGAAGACGGTTCGTCCGCCAGCACCGTCACCAGCCCCTCGCCGATCTCCATGGCGGTTTCAACCGACTCGGCCAGGCGCGGCCGGACGCCGTCCTTGATGACGATCCGGTCCACGATGATGTCGATCGAATGCTTCTTGTTCTTGTCGAGCTTGATCTCCTCCTCGAGCTCGCGCACCTGGTTGTCGACACGCACCCGGACGAAACCCTTCTTCCGGGCCTGCTCGAGCCTGTCGGCATGCTCCCCCTTCCGTCCCCGCACCAGGGGGGCCAGGACCTGCACCTTGGTCCCCGCCCGGTACGTCATCAGGTTCTCGACGATCTGGTCGAGGGACTGGGACGATATTTTCTTTCCGCATTGGTGGCAATGGGGAACGCCGATGCGCGCGTAGAGGAGCCTGAAGTAGTCGTATATCTCGGTCACGGTCCCCACGGTGGACCGCGGGTTCCGGTGGGTTGTTTTCTGCTCGATGGATATCGCCGGAGAGAGGCCGTCTATGTAGTCTACGTCGGGCTTTTCCATGAGGCCGAGGAACTGGCGCGCGTACGAGGAGAGGGACTCCACGTACCGGCGCTGCCCTTCGGCGTAGATGGTGTCAAAGGCAAGTGATGATTTTCCGGAGCCGGACAGGCCCGTCAGGACGACAAGCTTGTCCCGCGGGATTTCCAGTGATATGTTCTTGAGATTGTGCTCGCGCGCTCCCTTGATAACAATGGACCGGCTCATATCAGGGTGACGTTCATTGAACCGCACATGGGGCAGATGACATCAGGCTCTTCGTCTTCGATAACGTTTTTCTTTTTTATAACGACATCGTCCCAGCGGTAGTCGCATTCCTCGCAGGCATAGCTGACCGTCACCTTCTTGGTGTCGTCATCGTCAAAGCCGACCTCATCGAGCTCTTCATCGCCTTCGCCATGGGCATCTTCCTCGGCTTCTTCGTCAACGATACGGTCCTCGCCTTCCTCCTCTTCGATCAGGTCGGACTCGTCCGCCAGTTCTTCCTCTTCATAATGCTCTTCGTAATAGTCGTCTTCATATACTTCATCATCGTAATCTTTTTCGTGGAAGTCCTTAGCCATATCCCCACCCTGGTTCTCATGATTAAATTACGGACCCGCGGAACTCCGTCAGTTCTGCCGGGTTACACTGACGTTACGAAATACACGGTACTAAAATAACACTTTTTTCACCCAGTGTAAATATGTGAATCAGAAAATATCACCCCTTTTTTTTGTCAAAAAAAATTCTTTTTTTTGAATAAATTATTCAAGGGCGCTCCGGGCACTGTTAATCGATGAAAATTTTTACTGCCGCCCCGGCGGGGTCAGAGTAAAATCGCAGATTAAATTCCACCCAAACATGTTTTTATATAAGGATTAAATCCTGTTGGCATGAAATTTCTCCCAACATCCTCCGGAGGGCGCGTGCGGGAAAGAACCATTTTCAATTCATCCTTTTCATCTCTATAAAATAAAATAGTTATGGATTATGACAATCTTGAAGATGACGGCACTGTGATGTTGAAATGTATCGGAGCCCCGGAAGGAAAGTGAAGGATATCAATAATTCCCGGATATGCCGGAAAACATGGCAAAACATTTACATATAAAACTTATTGTACAATCCTGTCATTGATCTCAAGGTTAACGCCTTCATCGCCGGGGATCTCGCTACGGCGGGGCAAATCACCGGCGCCGGTCACGATGATGTCCCAGATGCCCCAGGCGCCGGGAGCGCCGGAGAACTCCACAAAGCGTATCTCGGCGCTGCCCCGGGAGGTAACGGCAGGGGGAATATCAACATGGTAATAGGAATTATGAACATCGGAATACCTTACCGCATCGACCAGGCGCGGTTCCATTCCCGGGGCGGCGGCGAATATCTTCAAAACTGAATCGGGATACGCCCCCCGCGCCGTGAACCTGACGAAATCTATCCAGATCACGTACCCTGTTTCCCGGGAAAAGCCGTTGATCTGAATTGACGAGCCAAAGGGCCCCACGTAGGCGGCCGTATCATCCACGACGGGTTCGCGGTCCTCCAGGAGCGTCATTGCCCGGGACTCTCCCCATTCCCTGATGTCGCGACGGCTGAAGGGCATACGCCAGTCTTTCATGTGCTGTTCATAACGGCCAGAGCAAGGATTTACCACGTTGACGAAGTGACTGTCCCTATCGTAGGCCGGATAGGGGAAAAGAATGCACAGGAAGAAAACCAGGAAGAAAGGTGTCAGGTTATTTCGCTTGCGTTGAAACATCCGTAACGATCATTGACATCCGCGGCCGTGGACCGGATACAACCGGCCCCTATTTGATGAGCCTCATGACGGCGTCCGGCCTGAGGGTCGATATGTTCTCCAGGTTGGCGGCGCCTGAACGGGTGAAGATAGAATCGACATTGGCAACGATATTCTTCAGCCTGTCCTGGCCCACAAGGTCGGAGGCGGTAATATTGTCAAGCTCCACCTGGAGTTTTTTCAGCCTGGTGACATCATCGTTGATGTACCTGCTGTTTATTTCCATCTTCTCGGAGATCTGCTGTTCTGTGATCGTTTCGCCGATGAAGCTGCGGAGTACCCGGTTCCCCTCAAAGGTCACGGTATCGAGGATGTTCCTCTGTTCCGGCGCCCCCTTCTGGAGGTCGGTCCTGAGCTGCTCGATGCCGTCGCGGATGATCTGGTTGCGCGTGAGGGACGACTGCACTTCCCTGAACTCGGTTTCCATGGCGTCAAGACGCGTGTTGACCCTGCTTCCAATGGAAACGGAATCGGTTTTGACGTCGCTTCGTTTTTTGTTCGGATTGTTTTCTTCCAGTTCCTTCTGGCTGTTGATCTTCTGCGCTGTACCGAGGATTCCATCAATGGATATTTTCATTTCACACCTTCCTTTGTGTCATCACGGGCCACCTCATGCCCGGGCAGTGATACAGTTCTAAATTCTGGCGGTCATTAGATACACATTACTGCTCATTTAGAAATTTAAATTAATCTATATGAAATGTCAAGTTTTTTTCAATTACTCCCTTCAATCTTGTCCATTTTTATAGACACAAGCTTTGAAACGCCGGGTTCTTCCATGGTTACGCCATACAATGTCTCGCCGATACTCATGGTCTTCTTGTTATGGGTCACGATTATGAACTGTGACCCGCGGGCGAACTCCTTGAGCATCCTGACGAACCGGCCGATGTTCTGCTCGTCCAGGGGCGCGTCGATCTCGTCAAGGAAGCAGAAGGGCGACGGCTTGACCATGTAGGTCGCGAACAGGAGCGCAATGGCGGTCAGCGCCCGCTCCCCGCCGGAGAGCAGGTTGATGTTTTTCAGCTTTTTCCCCGGCGGCCGGATCATGACCTCGATGCCGCTTTCCAGGGGATTGTCCGGCTCGTTCAGCTCGATGGCGGCCTCGCCCCCCTCGAAAAGCTGGCGGAATATATCGGAAAAATTTTTCTGGATGCTCTTGAAGGTCTCCATAAACATCTCGATCGAGGTCCGGTTGATGTCCTCTATGACGGTGAAGATGTCCTCCCGCGCCTTTTCGATGTCCTTCTTCTGCTTGATGTAGTACTCGAAACGCTTCTTTAAATTGCGGTATTCCTCGATGGCCAGGTTGTTGATGGGCCCCAGGTCCTGTATCTGCTTCTTGATGTCCTGGCTTCGGGACATCAGGCCTTCCATCTGGGACTCCAGGACGTTCAGGGCCTCGACGTCCTTGATCTTCTTCTCGTATTCGATCCAGAGGTGCTCCTCGATGCTGTTCTTCTTGAATATAAGCTCCACCTGCGACTTGTCCAGGGCGGTGATCCTGTCGACGATGCGCTGCAGTTCTTCCTCGTCCTTGCGCGCCACGTTCTTCCGGTCGTGGATCTTGTTCTCGATCTCTTCCCTCTTCGCCGTGAGGTCGGCTATCTCCTTCAGCAGCGATTCGCTCCGCTCGTTGAACTCGACCAGGCGCTGGTCCCATTCCTTGATCTCCTCGGAGAGCTCTTTTATCTTCTTGTCGGCCCGCAGGATCTCCTCGCGGTAGTTGTCTATCTGCTTTTTAAAGTCGACGATCTGGTTTCCCAGGGACTGGAGGTGCTTCTCGATCCAGTCGCGCTCGTTCTCGTTGCGCGAGAGGTCCTTCTCCACCCTGGTGATCATCTGGTTGACGTCCTCCAGCTCCACCTGCTCGTGCTGGATGTGGGCCTCCAGGGCGGTAATCTCGGAGCGGAGCCGTTCGATGCTGTCCAGCTTTTCCCGGATCTTGCGGTCCAGGCTCTCCTTTTCCGCGTGGATGCCCGTCTTGTCGAAGAGGATGGACCGGAAGCCGTCCTCGTAGCTTTCAAATTTCAGGATATCATCTTTCAAGGAATCCATGTCGATGGTCTCCAGCAGGGCCAGGGCGCTGTCCGGCATGCCTCCGCGGAGGTCGGCCGCCGCCCTGCGGAGCGATTCCTCAATGGCGCGCAACCGTTCATGGATGACGCCCCGCACCTGGGTCCGCTCGTGCTCGGAACCCTCCAGTTCGGCCTTGCGTTTTTCAATGGCGTCCACCAGCTTGCGGATAACCTCCTCGAGCAGGGCCTGGAGCTCCTTGTGGCCCTTTTCGGCGTCCTTTATGGCCGCCTTCTTCTCTTCAATGGAGTCCCGGGAGGCGTGGATGGAATCGATCTTCCGCTTGCGCGTCGTGAAGAAGGCCGAAAGCTTCTCCCTGTCGTCCTCGATCTTCCTGCCGATCTCGACGCCGGACTGCTCGCTCTTCTGCTTTTCCTCCAGGAGGCGGTCCAGGTTTTTCGTGCGCTCGACGATCTTGTTTTCGATCCCCTTCTTGAGGTTCTGTTCCTCTTCTATGAGGCCCCGGTTCTTTTCCGTCTTTACGTCGATGTCCTCGACGCGTATCCGGTAGGCATGGAGCCGCTTCTCCAACTCGAAGAGCTGGTGCTGTATGTCGTTCTTGCGCTTCTCGTCCTTTTCATTGTCGGCGGAGGTGGTGGAGACCCGGGAGGATATCGCCTCGCGCTCCATGTTGTGCCGCTCGATATCCTCCTGTATCTTCGCCTGCTTTTTCGAAAGCTCCCGGAAGCGGAGAACGTTGGTCTTTATGTCAAGCTCGGAAAGCTCCGTCTTCAGCGAGAGGTACACCTTGGTGGTCTCGGCCTGCTTCGACTTGAAGTCCTTCTCGCGTTCGATTTCCTTTATGATATCGTTGATCCGCTCCAGGTTATCGCTCGTTTCGGTGAGCTTCCTGAGGGACTCCTTCTTCTGGAACTTGTACTTGGATATCCCCGCCGCTTCCTCGAAAATATAGCGCCGGTCTTCGGGCCGCGTCGAAAGGATGAGGTCCATCTTCCCCTGCTCCATCACCGAGTAGGAAGCCTTGCCGATGCCGGTGTCCATGAAGAGCTTTTCAACGTCCTTGAGGCGGACCGGAGACTTGTTGATGAGGTACTCCGATTCGCCGTCGCGGAATATGCGGCGGCCCACGGTGACCGAATCCGAATCGAAATCAAGGACACGGTTGGAGTTGTCGATGGTTACGAAGACCTCCGAAAGAGAGAGCTGCTTCCGGTGCTCGGTGCCGGCGAAGATGATGTCCTCCATCTTTTCGCCGCGGATGTTCTTCGCCTGCTTCTCGCCCAGGACCCATTTTATGGCGTCAACGACATTGGACTTGCCGCACCCGTTGGGGCCGATGATGACGGTGATCCCCGGCTCGAAGGTGACCTGGGTCTTGTCGGCAAAGGACTTGAAGCCGTATAAATCCATCGATTTAAGAAACATAGATCTTTCCAGTTTCCGTGTCAGTAATTCTGCATCATTTCACTATTGAGGAATTGTAACTGCTTATAAACGAGGTCAAGCATTTCCCACCGTGATGCGGGTACAGCCCGCATAAGGGCCGCGCTTAAGCCCGGCCCTAGCAGAAAGTGGTAATTATGACGACATAATGCAAGAATATTTTAAAATAAACCAAAAAAAAATCATATCCAATACGGAAAATTGTCCTTGACTCATCGTCAAAACAACCGCCATCCAAAAGCATGGATACCCGCCATCCGGCTTACAGGATATTCAACATCCTTATTATCATTGCCCTCGCAGGGCTCCCTGCCCTGTTTTCGTCAGGGTGCGCCACCGCGGGTATTATTAATAAGGACAGGAAATACAAGCAGAGCAGCGTGAAAACCTTTTCGAGCATCGAAGCGGTAAAATCTGCGGAACCGATCGACCGGCATGCCGCTTCAATGATATATTTCAAGCTGGACACAAGCGTCGACGCCCTTTCCATCTCCATCACGGCGGAATACACTGCCGACATCATGGGCACGAAAAAAGTCAGGAAAACCTATTTTGTCGTGGAGAAAGCCGTCGACATGTCCCACTTCAAGCTGGCGAAAAACAGGATCCATTACGCGGAACTCGGAAGGAACTTCGACCCTGACTGGAACCGGGAAAAGGAGATAACCCTGGTCTCGAAGAAGACCGTGCCCTTCAGGGAACTGGACGGCAACTCAGTGTACCGGATAAGGTTTACGACCTTCTCGACGGAACCGGTCGATTACACCGTCAGGATAAACGCCGACTGTTCCGTCACCTTCATGGATACCATCGACTGATTACTTCCCGAGCCTCCGGGCGTCAAAATCAGACCGTTTAAAGAGGGAGATCACCTCGACGCCGGTTTTTTCGATGCCTTCGCGGCCGCCTTCCTCGCGGTCAATGATGACCGCGGCCTTCACCACCGTGAGCCCCGATTCGCGCAGGCGTTCGATGGCCGTAACGGTGGACCCGCCCGTGGTGATGACATCGTCGATGACCACCACGTTCCTGACCCGGCCTGCGTCGCCCTCGATCCATTTCTGCGTGCCGTGCTTTTTCGGCTCCTTCCGCACGATGAGGGGCGATATCCTGCGCCCTTTCTTTCCTGCCGCTATGGCCGTTGAAATGGATATGGGATCGGCGCCGAGGGTCAGCCCGCCGATGCCGTCAATGGCCAGGGGGACGAGGAAAGGCTCGATTGCCTCGAACATGACTTCGCCTATGAGGGACACGCCCTCGGCGTCAAGGGTCGTGGCCTTGCAGTCAAAATAATAGAAGCTCTGCCTGCCGGAGACCAGGGTGAAGGGCGGGTCTTCCCGGTAGATGAAGGATTTTGCGTAAAGGATGTCGAATAATTTGTCGCGATTGGAACTCATGGAATGACCTCGAATTTTATTACCCCCCGGCCCGTTGGATATCTTTGCCCCCCTGTCCCCCGAAGGGGGCACGTGAGAAACAATCTTCCTGCATGTCTTACATGAAGGCGGGGAGAACGTATTTATTACACGATGTGACGCACCATTATCTCAAGGCAAGTATTATTTTCGCATGGCAGGAGATTCCCCGATCCCCTTCCAGAACTGGTTCTTCCCGATCTTGCCCATGATGTAATCGCGGATGAGGACCTGGATTTGGGGCGGGAAGGCCTCCCAGTATTTCTTGTGCCATCCCTTGGGAAACTGCTTTTTATCCTCCTCGCTCATTTCGCCCATGCCGTATGAAACAAACTGGGTTATCATGGCGAGGAGCATTTCCCGCGGCATCTCTCCCGCTTTTCTGCTGTTCCTTCCTGGCACCCACTGGTTCAGGAGCGCCTGAAGTTCCCGCTCCGGTATCTCCGGCTTTTCCCGGCGTATCATGTCAGCGACGAGACGGCGCGACATCTCGTGCACCTGGTCGCCGCCGATCCCCATCTGCTTTTCGATGTCTTCCGCGATGGTACGGGCCATCTGGTTGACATCGATCTGCCCGAGGCCCAGGGTCGACTCACGCTCCATGCGCTTCCGCAGGGCCTCCCCTACCAGCTCAAGCTCATGCCGCGTGGCGTGGCGCAGAATGTATTCCAGGATTTCCGTTATGTTCGGACCGCCGCTCATGTACTGTTCTCCTGTTCTGCTTCCTTCTCGAAATCCGCCGCCGGCGCCCGGGTCCGCTTTGCCATCTTCAGCAGTTCCTCAAGGTGGGGGTAGTGGCGCCTGAATTCACCGGCCATCTGCCCGAAAGGTAAATCATCAAAGGGGCCGAAATCATGGAGATACTCCATGTGCCTGCGGCCCTCCCGGTCAAAGGGATGGAGTATCGAATCCTCCCGGCCGTTGAAATCAAGGGGCAGGATGCCGAACTTCTCGCAGAGGGACAGGTTAAAGGCCGGCGTGGCCTTTATCCATCTGCCCTCCAGGAAAAATTCCACCAGGCCGTGAAACACGAAGATATCGGTCCGCATCGCTTCCCTGAGGCATTTCGTCACCAGGTGGTTGCGCACCGTGGCGAAGCGGAGCCTGCAGGGTACGCCGGCGGCCCGGGACAGAGCGGCTGTGAGGACCGCCTTCTGCACGCAGAATCCGTCCCCCTGGCTCAGGATGAAACTTGCCCGGTAATGGTCCCGGTCATAGGTAGTCCGGTAAGGATTATACGGGATACAGTCCCTGACCCAGTAGAAAATCTTTACGGCCTTGTCAAGGGCGGTGTCGCCGGATGCGGCGATGGCGAGGGCCCGGTCGATAATGGCCGGATTATCGCTGTCTATGAAATATGTGGGGGTCAGAGTAAATTTAGTATCCATGATGGTTTCATCCCATTTGGTTAGATCCAGGGGTCAGAGTAAATTGATGTAATCAGCCTATATTGTTTTCCCAGTCTGTCAGGGGGTCAGAGTAAAATCAATTTTTTTTATACCGTTCCGGCCAGAGGGACTTTAAACGCTCCCGAATTGCCTTTTCTCCCCCCTCCTCGGATGGATTATAGAACACCTGTTCCCTTAATTCAGCTGGAAGATATACTTCCTTTACAAAATGACGGTTAAAATCATGGGGGTACTTATAGCCCTTATGGTATCCGAGGCTTTTCATGAGTTCCGTGGGGGCATTACGGATATGGAGGGGAATTTCATAGTTAGAACCCTTGGCCGCCGCCATGGCACCGTCAATGGCAAGGTACGAAGCATTGCTTTTTGGTGCTGAAGCCAGGAATGTGGCGCACTGGGAGAGGATTATCCGTGCTTCAGGCAGGCCGATATTCTGGGTCGCGGTCATGGCTGCCACTGCAAGTGAAATGGCGTTCGGCGCAGCATTTCCTATGTCCTCTGATGCGAATATGACCATTCTGCGGGCAATGAATACCGGGTCTTCTCCCGCCAGGATCATGCGCGCAAGGTAATATACCGCTGCATCCGGATCAGAGCCTCGCAGGGACTTTATGAAGGCGGAAATGGTATCATAGTGCCTGTCTCCGGCGCGGTCGTAGTAGAGCATGCTGTTGCGGACGGCCTCCTCAAGGTGATCAGTCGTAATAAGACCATCAGGGGTCAGAGTAAAAGCCGTTTCCAGGATATTCAGCATGCGCCTAGCATCGCCATTGGATATGGCAACGAGCCTATCCTTAACCTTTTCATCGCTAAAACGAGCATTTCCTTCTTTAAGAATATCATCGCTGCGTAATGCCTGATTTAGTATCGCCAGAAGGTTTTTCTCTGAAAGCTTCGAAAGTTTAAGGACCCGGGTACGGGACAGGAGCGGTGATATAACATTGAATGAAGGATTTTCCGTAGTGGCACCAATGAGAATGATATCACCTGACTCTACTGAACCAAGAACGGAATCCTGCTGGGCCTTATTGAAACGATGAATTTCATCAAGAAAAAGCAGCGTCTGGGCTCCTTTCTGCCTATTCTCTTTCCCCTTCTCTATAACCTTTCGAACATCAGCAACACCGGCTGATATGGCGCTTAAAAAATGAGAATCCAGCTTGCAATACGAGGCAATAAGGCGAGCCAGAGTAGTCTTTCCGGAACCGGGTTCTCCCCAAAGAATGAGGGAAAAGGCCGTCCCTTTATCTATGATAGTTTTAAGTATTTTATGTTCCGAAAGAAGGTGTTCCTGGCCGATGAACTCCTCGATAGTTCGGGGGCGACACCGATCTGCCAGGGGGCTAAGGGTATCTGTCATATCCATATGCATTTAAAAATCATACAAAGTTTGTTTCGCTTCACCCAAACGGGAATTTTAATGGGTTGAATTAAGCGGGTAAACCCTCCAGTAAAATGCTGTTCAATTCTCGGTTTTTCTCATATCTTTCCTGGCGCGCACGTTTGAGTTTCACCTTGCGTTCTGCCAGGATTGCCGGCCCCCTTCCATGAAAGACGTCCACTGGCTTCAAATACCCGATGCCAGCATGATACCGGTTGTTGTTATACTCAT